>OHMT01000201.1_pt1 | contig 49437 bp, 37 predicted proteins | sample 1569371 | NCBI WGS metagenome assembly OHMT01 (sample SAMEA3879500, study PRJEB24766) | human gut metagenome | biome: human-associated habitat; feature: feces | place: USA | collected 1985/1987 | reverse complement strand
GATGAGGCGTTGGCGCCATTTATCTCCCGCAGCACGATTTCCGCAGCACGGCGGCTCGGGTTTATTTTGCCCGCGCCCATCAGGCAGCGCAGCTCTTCCATTTTATTTTGAAATTGGGTACGCGGGGCTGCATTTTCCGTATCCAGAAATTTCGCCACCTCGCCCGCCACGTTTTCAGGCGTGCATGCTTCCTGCAGAAGCTCAGGCACAATACTATCGTTCATCAGGATATTGGGCAGGTTGACGGAACGGATTTTCAGCAGGTGGCGCGCCAGCCACGCCGTCAGCGGCGCAACCTTATAAGCGATGATATGCGGGATTTTCATTATCGCCAGTTCCAGCGACACGGTTCCAGACGCCGCCATTGCCGCTGAGGCGGCTGCCCTCGCCCCGTTGCGTTCCTCTCTGCCGGCGACAATCATCACATCATCGGCGCCGTTTTCCGCCACCATACTGCGCACCTGCTGCTCTACGGTCTTGACTGTGGGCAGGACAAACTGCAAGTCGGCGTATTTTTGCCGCAGCAGCGCGGCAGCTTTCAGGAACACCGGCAACAGGCGGCTGACCTCGTTATGGCGCGAACCGGGCAAAATCAGGACAATCCGCTTATCAGGTGAAATACCCGACTTGCGGCAAAATTCTTCCGCCGCCGTTTCCGGCACCGTATTTTCGATTACCGGATGCCCGACAAAATCCGACGGCAGATGATGGGGGATAAAATATGCCGGTTCGTTCGGAAACAGTGTCAGCAGGCGGTCTACATACTTATACATCGTTTTGGCCCGTCCCTTTTTCCACGCCCAGACCTGCGGCGCGACATAATGCATCTGCGGCACTTTAATCTTTTGGCGGCGCAGGGCTTTATGCACGCGGGAGGAAAAGCTCCAGCTGTCTATGGTAACGACAATGTCCGGCTTTTGGGCGGCGATGTCAGCGACGGTTTCGCGAATGCGGCGCAGAACTTTCGGAATGCTCGGAATAACCTCCGCCAGCCCCATAACCGCCAGGTCGCTGATGTCAAACAGGGATTTAAGTCCCTCCTCTTTCATATTTTCGCCGCCGACGCCGGCAAATTCCGCCTCCGGCGCAAGTTCTTTCAACGCGTGCATTAAACGGGCGCCGAGCATATCTCCCGACGGTTCCCCGGCTATCAGATATATTTTCATGCTTCATACTCCGACGGAATTATGCCTTTGATGAACAGGCCATACTCGTTTGCCTGCCTTATCACTTCCGACTCATTAACTATCAGGGTGTTACCGGCGTGGACGGCTATCCCTTTCAGGCCGCTTTTATGCGCGTTTTCCACCGTGCGCGTGCCGATGGTCGGCAGGTCGATGCGCATATCCTGCTGAGGCTTGCGCAGTTTTACAAGTATCGGGGCCTTTCCTTTGCGCACATAATCGGCGCACCTTTTAATCAGCCTGTCGGTTCCCTCTATTCCCTCAGCGCCTAAAACCAGCCCCTGCTGGACAATAACCGACTGGCCGACATCAAGCTTGCCCAAAGCGGAAGCTACTTCTACGCCGCGGCGAATATCTTCTTCATCAGCTTTATCAGGCTTCTTTTTGGTCAGCACGCCTTCGTGCGCCAGCAAATCCGGAACAACTTCCTGAATGCCGACGACTTTCATCCCGTCGGCCTCGATTTCTTTTACCAAGGCACGGAGAATACCGTCATCGCCCAAAGCTTTGGCGCCGAGTTTGGCAAAAAACGCCGCGGTGCGCAAATCCGGCACCAGTTCGGAAAACGTCGGCCGTTTAATGGTGCCTATCAGAACGATTTCCTTAACGCCCTCTTCCTTAAAGCGTTTAAATCCGGTACCGGCCTGCCCTATCCGTATCCATTCGTGCGCCACGTCTTTAGTAAAAATCTTTTCATCGGCATTGGCATGAATAGCCAGAGCATAATACGGGCGATTGTGCGCACGGCACCAGTCTATCAGCCGCTTGGGCAACTCGCCGCCGCCGGCAACGATGCCCAGTTTGCGGTCGGGATTGCGGGTAATATCCTTTTCTTCCGCGGATACGGTTTCCTGCATAGTCATTTTCCTTATCAAGGTTTGGCAAATTTATGCTTTCGTTATACCATCGGGCAAAAAAATTGCAAAATATTAAAAATTATTATTGACAACTATTTTTTTTAGGGTTATATGTCTGTTTGTTGTTCAAGCAGCGTTCATATATCGCGGGGTAGAGCAGCCCGGTAGCTCGTCAGGCTCATAACCTGAAGGTCGTAGGTTCAAATCCTGCCCCCGCAACCAAGGAAAAACAAGGCTTTGAGAAAATTCTCAAAGCCTTTTGTTTTATCTGTTTTGTGTTTTTGTGCCACCCCTGTGCCACTTTTTAAAGTTAAAATAAATGTTGAAGAATGACCAATGGATTGGTTCAAATCTTGGTTATGGCAAATTGAATTCTTAATAGTTCCTTGATTTTTCATATTAAAATATTTAATATTGCTTTTCATTATTGCAGGAATACTAAAAATCCTAAAAATTCTAAAAATTATGAAAAGGAAATGCATATGCGCCAACCTAATAAAGATCTTCGGAAGATGTTTGATGAAATCCTGAAACATTTTTCATTTAAAAAATATTATACCCGAACATTGGGTAATAAAGAATTTGCAGAGCAACTGTTATTTCGTCTTGCTATCTATAAGTTCTTTACGAAAAAATGGGTGGATTTTTATTATGAAACCTCTGATTTTAATTTCAAAATGCTGTTGAGTAGCTTTTTTATAGAACACCCAATTGAATGCAAAAGTAAAAGATTAGAATTAATGAAATCTTTTTTGAAAAACAATTTTTCTAAATATACAAATCAGAAATTTTTGAATATTTCGGATATTTCGAATATTTCGGATATTCCAGATAGTTCGAAATATTCGAATCTTTCTGACGAGGAAATTGAGAAGCTTTGGGGTATAGAAGATGGGATGATTGTTCCTGATGATGAGATTATTGTTCCGGACGATGAGGATGCGGTATTAAAATATTTAGATATGCTTCTCAACTATTATGTCAGAGTGTTGAAATCACCTCCAGTCATTAAAATAAATACCGAAGATGATATGATTTGGGCTGATGACGATTTTTTAATATTGGGTATAAACAAGTATCGTCCTTTGGGTTTAGTGATGCAAGAAATACAAAAAATTATCGAAAGTAAGCGCGCGACTCAACGAAGTCTGTTTAAGAATAATGGAGAAATCTCGGATGCTGATATAAAACGGTTGAGAGAAAGTTATATTTTGCAATATTTTGATTTATGGTTTTTAGAACAAGCTTATCACCAAAAACTGACGGATGAGAACATTGCCCAGTTATTCTTTAGAATAAAAGACGAATCGAAGACCAAAAAAGATGCAGAAAATATACGTAAAACCACCAAGAAGAATTTCAAAAATGTAGTTGATAGAGGTTATGATTATCTACTCATGAGGTACATTCACAGGCAAAAAAAGAGTTAGAAACTCAAGGGGCGGAAAGAAAAAGCCCCTTTTTTATTTCCGATAAAAGTAAGCAAAAACAGTCTGTTATGCGTTGACGGAGACATATTTAAAAGCTAAAAACAGAATCGAAAACAATTTTAATTTTTTAGACATGGAGATGAAGTGTGAAAGATATCATTCAAAAAATTAAAGAAAATTGTAAAAGCCCCTTTGTGGCTCGTGACAGATTGGCTGAAGTAACCGGTGGTGTAATTAATCCTCGGACAATGAGAAACCGAGATTGTCAAGGGACAGGTATTCGGGGGCGATTTAAGATTGGGCGGAAAGTCGCCTACCCAGTTGAAGAAGTCATCAACTGGCTAATTGAAAACTCAACCGAAATTCAGGGAGGTCAAAATGGCAGAACTCACTAATAAAAAAGAAGACGCCTTTGGTGCTGCAACACAAGAAGACGCCTTATATAATCTAAACGAAAATAATGATAATACCAAAAAAATAAAAAATCAAGAAAAACTCTCAATAAACGAGATGAGCCTTTCAGAGGCGGCAGAGCATTATGCGCATCTTGGGTATAAAGTTTTTCCCTTGAAACCTCGGGGTAAAGAGCCTTTAGGAGAATTAGTTCAGCATGGATGTAAAGATGCTTCCTCAGACGTTGACACTATAAAAAAATGGTGGAAAGCATATCCTGAGGCCAATATTGGTTTTGTAACCGGAAAAACCAATCGGTGTTTCGTCATTGACATTGATGGTTCAACAGGAAAAGAAGAACTACGTAAAATAAAAAAAGACAGGGAGTGGCCTAAGACAATTATTGCTAAATCAGGTAGAGATGGCGGAGGACATTTTTACTTTAGATATCCTGAAGAAATTGAAATGGTAAAAAACAGGGCCGGAGTACTACCTAACGTTGATATTCGGGGGGATGGCGGATATATTGTAGTTCCACCATCCATCCACCCCAACGGTAAAAAATATAGCTGGAAACGTGATTTTTGCCCACAGGAGATGGAATGTGCATCCGAGTGGATTCTGCAAGAGATTGTCCACGGAGGTCAAAAGAAAAATGGCTCTGAAAAGGCATTTGAAATAAAAACTCATCCTTATTTTTCACGGGAGTTCAGTAATACCCTAGAAAAAATAAGAACTTGTCCAGAGGGAAAACGGAACGATACTCTCTATCGGGGAGCTTTTAAATTGGCTCAAATGTGCCATAGTAGATATTTGCAAGAAAGTGTTGTAAAAGAAAATTTGACAGATGCCGCCCGAATTTGCGGTCTTTCGGATGATGAAACGAAAAAAACAGTTGAGTCTGCATTTAAGGAAGCTTTATCAACTCCCGGAGATTATTCTTTTTTGAAGAAGGGCGATGATGAATTTTCTAAAATTTATGATGAGAGCGAGATTGAATGGGAACCACCGTTATTAACAGCGTCTATTTCAACACCTGAGATAGAAGAAGCTAGCATCCCCTGCAAACTTCAACCTGTTGTATCTAATATTTGCCAAAATCTTGAGGTTTCGCGAGGTATGGTTTACTTAACCGCATTAGGTATGTTAGCTGCTGCAGTGCAAGGAAAATTTGAAGTTCGGTTGACAGACACTTTTTCAGTCCCCTGCAATTTATATTTTTTGGCATTTTCCGCTCCGGGAACAAGAAAAAGTCCGGTACTCTCTATATTAAGTCGACCAATATATGAGTGGGAAAAATCTCAAAAAGAAGTTTGGTTGCCCAAAATCCGTAAACAGGAACTTGAGGCTTCTTTAATACAGGAAAAATTGGCAGACCTAAGAAAGCGAGCTAAACAGGCTCAGCATCCGGATGCTATCATTGATGAAATGATGACGCTGGAAACCACGGCTCAAAAGATTGATGTTGTACCTAAAATTATCTTAAATGACACAACACCAGAATCTTTGTTAGCCTTCTTAAATGACCATAATGGCCAATGTGCGATTATTTCCGATGAGGGGTCTATTTTTGATGTCCTTGGAGGTCTTTACACAAACAACATTGCCAACATTGATGTTTTGCTTAAAGGGTGGGATAAGGGTAATATTTCAATGAAACGCCGTGAGTGCGAAATAAATCTTGAACCGCTATTGACTTTCTGTGTCCTTGCTCAACCAGCTGTTCTGAATAAAATATCGGCAAAAAAATCTTTTTCAGGATTTGGACTGCTGGAACGCTTTTTGATGTGGTATCCTCAAAGTAATATCGGGTACAGAACTCATAACGGAATGCCAATACAAGAAGACATCATTAATGAATACAATAAATTTATTAAAAGTTTTCTTGATGTACCGATGGGTGAAGCCCCTCAGGTTTTATCTTTATCACCGGACGGTTATGGAGCTATTGTAAAATGTGTTCAGCGTTTGGAACGACATTTAGCTGTTGATGGAAAATACCATAAAATAGCGACGTGGTCGTGTAAAATGTCTGCCCAACTTGGACGTTTGTCCGGTTTGCTTCATCTGGCGGAAGGGGGGACAGGGAAAACAATTTCACTTGATACCGTCAGGAGGGCAATTAATTTATATAAACTCTTATTAAAACACGCTCTAAAGGCATATAACGAGGCTAAATTTGATGAAGATGACAAAATTTTGGAGGAATTAATCGAGTGGGTCTTATTGCAGGAACGAGGATTCTTTTTCAAAAAAGATTTGACCTATGCCTTTAAAGATAAAATCAAAGTCGATAAAATTGATAAAATGTTACGAAATTTAATTTCTCGTAATATTATAAGCCGACCATTGGCGATAGGTCATAAGACACTTAAATATTTTGTTCATCCAGATTTGCTTAAAAAGGATGAAGACGACAAAGAAAACAAAATTTAGAATATTTAGGTTATTTAGAAGAGTCCAAGCTTTTATATCTAGTGCGGACTCTTCTAAAAATAATTTATGGCAAGGTAATTTCTCTCAAACTAACTCCACCACCCTTTTGTGTGCATCTGTATTATATTCAATATATCGTTGGGTAGTTGCTAAAGAAGCATGCCCGGCAAGTAGGCGGACATCATTAAGGCTGCCGCCAACAAGGCAAATGTTTTTTGCGGCATTAGTTATGAATGTTCTTCTTCCGCTATGAGATGAGCAACCATCTATTCCTACGGTTTTATATAATTTTGAAAACCAATTAACAATAGCTTGTGGGCTGGTTTTACGTCCTCGTTCACTATCGATGATATGATTTTCCAGACAGAAGCCGAGCTTTTCCTGTTTTTGCAACAACAATCTTTCCAAAAGATTTTTCAGTTGTTTATTTAACGGGATTATTCTTCCAGAGTAGTTCCCTTTCGAAGCATTGTTTGTCAAATTTATTTCTGTTCCGATTTTTCCATCAGCATTACAAACCATAGCCCAAGTAACAGTTGCAATTTCTTTTGCTCGTAATCCAGCTTTGAAGCTGAACAGGAGCATTACCTTATTTCTTAATGGATATCTGGATTTTTCAAGATAGGTTAAAAGCAGTTCCTGCTGTTTATTGGTAAGAATTTTTGCTTGTTTTCCGATTCCCATAAAAACGTTCCTTTCTCATTATAAAAACATCAGATTTATTGAAATTATAATAAGTTTTTTATTTTCTTAAAAGGCTGTCAGCCTGGAACGTTGGATAAACAAGGACTTATTATAAAATTTATATTAGATAATAAGTCAATGTAACGACTCATTGTATTCAATTTATTTGCACACAAAAGGGTGGTGGAATTAGTTTGAGAATTGAATAAATTACGGGGCGCTGTTTCCGCCCCGTAATTTATTTAATTATAAAAATGATTCTGCCTCCTCATAATATTTGACATTTTATTACACGTTGTTAATATGAAGTCGGCTCAAAAGTGAGCTGGGACGTTGCAATCCCTCATACTAAAAAATTCAATAGTGACATATAGATCTTAGAAAAATAACAGTTAACAATCAAAAAGAAGAATATAAGATTTTCGCGAAACAGTACCTCTAAAACAATTTAACTTAGTGTATTATTATATTGGCTTTATGTCTTAGAGAGTGAAGCCTTTTAAATGCTTAGGTTTTTACTTAAATAGATATAAAAATCACGATTTATCGAGATGTTTGATACTATAGATATGAGTGAAGAAAGGAAAGATTGGATAGAACTGGAAAAAATATCAAAAATATACTCAGGCACTACACCATCCACCAAGGATGAAGAAAATTGGAATGGAGATATTCCTTGGATTACTCCGGCTGAAATGAATAAAGACACATTTTACATTACTGATACTGTTAGAAAAATAACCGAAAAAGGTCGTAAATCAAAATCCTTAGAAATGATGCCTGCAAATACTGTTTTACTATCAACTCGTGCTCCTATTGGGAAAGTTGGCATTACAGGCATTCCAATGACTTGTAATCAAGGTTTCAAAAATTTTGGATGTGGAGATAAATTAAATCCTATTTATCTTTATATTTTACTTAAAGAGAATACAGAATACTTGAACTCTTTAGGTTCCGGTACAACATTCCTTGAGGTTTCAAAGTCAAAAATAGCAAAAACAAAGATTCCTATTCCTCCAATAGAGCTTCAAAATACCTTCGCTGAGTTTGTAAAACAGGTCGACAAATCGAAATTTATCGTGCAGAAACAAATCGATGATTTACAGGAATTATTAGACAGTAAAATGGATGAATATTTTGGATAAAAGCCAATAAAATAAAGGTATTGCCATGAAATTTGACTACTTAAAAGGAATAGATGATTTACAAAATTTATACGGAGCTATCACTACCGATGATTCTTCCGAAGTGCCTTTTATGCGTTGTATTAAATATGGCAGATGTATTGAATCGCTAATCCGCTATGCTTATAAAAAGCAGTTTACAAATTATAATGCTACATCTTCAGAAATGATTAAGCTTCTGAAAGAAAAGAAGTTTAAGCAGTTTCTCGGTAAAACAGATTATTATAATAAAATACATTTTGTTTGGCTTGCCGGTAATAATGCCGCTTTTGACCATGATATTGATAAAGAAACAGCTGACCTTGCTTTTGAAAACTTAAAAGAAGCAACATTTATTATATTTTCTAAAATCCAAAATTTTGATGAAGAGCAAAGAGCTTCTTTTGTATATGTTCCGAAAGTAAACAATGCAATCAGCGAAGCTAAAACACGAGAGTTATATATTGATACAAACCTTGTTAGTGCCGGTTATACGGTATTAAAAGAAAAAGGCAAGATTGTTCCAGCAAAAGTCGGTATTGAAATTGAAGTTCACGACCTGCCAAACCAAGCAACTGGTTATGTTGACTATGTAATTTATAATAAAGTCGGACTACCAATTGCTGTTATTGAAGCTAAAAGGACAAGTGTGTCCGAAGAAGCCGGCTCGCAACAAGCTAAAGACTATGCCGATGCTTTAGTAAAAAATCTTAATTTAGGGTATAGACCTATTATTTATTACACGAACGGTTACACGATTAAAATACAAGACAGATTGGGTTATCCGGCACGTGAAGTTGGTAACTTTGCATCATTAGATGACTTAGAGCTAATGATAAAAAGGCAGAAGTCGGGAACTAAAGACACTCGTAATGCTATTGTAAATAAGGAAGTTGACGAAACAATTATTAACCGTAGTAAACTCATTGAAGCAATTAAAGAAATGATTGATTCTATGAATGTCGGTGGCAAAATGCGCAGAAAAGGCTTGCTTGTATTGCCTTGTGGTGTCGGCAAAACAAGAACAGCCGTTGCATTAAGCAAAATTTTAATCAATAATGATTGGGTGCAAAATATTCTTTTCTTAGCTGACCGCAATAATCTTGTTTCTAATGCCTTAAAGCCGTTTATGCAATATATTGACGGTGTCGTTAGCGATATATCGGCTGAAAATCCTGATAGAGATACTATGGCTCGTGTTTGTATCTGTACCTACAATTCAATGCTTAATTTCTTAAATAAGCCAAAGAAAGAATTTTCGGTCGGACACTTCGACTTAATTATCGTAGATGAAGCACACCGCTCTTTGTTTAATGTTTATCGTGCCATTTTTGAGTATTTTGACTCATTCGTAATTGGTTTAACTGCAACGCCAAGCACAGCAATTGATCGCTCTACTTATGAAATCTTAGATTTAAATACAGATGAGCCGACTTTTGAAGTTAAATTTGAAGAAGCTGTTAACCTTGAATATCTTGTTAGCTATCGTGCCTTTGATAAAACCTCTAATATTCTGAAGAACGGCTTAAAATATGCTGACTTAAGTGACAAAGAAAAGGTTGAATATGAAGAGCTGTTTTTAACTCCAGAAGGAGAAATACCTGATACCGTAGATGGAAGTAAGTTTAGAAAGAATCTTTTTAATGAAGATACTATTAAAAAGATGTTTTCTGATTTATTCGCAAATGGTCTAAGGGTTGATAACGGAAATAAAATCGGTAAAACTTTAATTTTTGCCGTCGACCACAATCACGCGGTTAAAATTGTCGAGGTCTTTAAGAAGACATATCCGGCGCTTGGTGATGAATTTTGCCAGGTTATTGATACGCAAATAAAGAAAAATAAAACGAGACAAGACAATTTTGCAAAAAAAGACTCTAATCCGCAAATTGTTGTTTCTGTTGATATGATGGACACAGGTGTAGATATTCCGGAGATAGTCAACCTTGTATTTTTTAAGCGCGTTTTATCTCGAATTAAATTTGATCAAATGTGGGGACGTGGCACAAGAACCTGTAAAAACTTGCACGTTATAACGCCTTCGAGAGATTATTTTGAAGGTCGTTCTATGGACGATACTCGTATGGATTATTGCGACAAACAAGGCTTCTTTATCTTCGATTATTGTAATAATTTTGAATATTTTGACATGAATCCGGAAGGTAAAGATCCATCAAATCAGCTAAATCTCAATCAAAAAATTTATTCTACGAAGCTTGATATTTTAACAAAGTTGCAAAATATTACCTATCAAGAACAACCTAATTACAAAGCATATCACACCGAGCTAAAAAGGTATTTGGCAAAAAAGATTGCAGACTTAGACACTAACAGAATTGATGTAAATGCAAGGCTCTATTATGTTGATAAATATAAGACAGAAAAAGCTTTAGAATGCCTTACAGAGAAAGATTTATACGATATAAGAGTTAACTTATTAAAGCTTATAGACCAAGACACAACTGATGACACATATTCAAAATCTTTAGAGTTTCGTTTATGTATTATGCAGTTGTCGCTGTTAGACGATAAAGTTGACTCCTCTAAGCAACAAGTTCAACTCTTAAAAACAGCTCAAGCTCTGCTTACAAAAGCAAGTATTAAAGATGTTTTTGATAAAAGAGAACTATTAAAAACATTAGCTGATGAAGATTATTATAATAACCTGGACTTCTTTGAACTAGAAAAGGTTAAAACAGAAGTCGGACCGCTTATAAAATATCTTCGCGGCGACAGCGTAGAAATTACAATTACAAATTTTAATGATAAAATTGAATCAAAAGTGCGAGATGTAAAATTTGACTTTGACAATTTTCGCTCATATAGAGAAAAAATTATTACTTACCTTCGCAAGCACTTTGGAGAACTTAATGCGGTTAAGAAAATTATAAACCTTGATTCTCTTAATGAAAAAGATTTAAGCGAATTACAAGAAGTTTTGAATTCTTTAAAAAATCCTGTAGATAATACTGAAAACTTTAACAACACACAGGAGTTGATTATCTTTATCAGAAAAATTATCGGACTGGATAAAAAAGCCATAGATGAGAAATGTGCCAAATTCTTAAATAATAACGATTTTAATAAGGAACAGCGGCAGTTAATCAACCTCATCATTGACTTTGCAATCAGAAATGGCAATGTAACAGCTGAAGATTTAGTCAACGAACAACCATTCTGCGATATACCTATTCAAGAAATGTTTGATTTTGATATAAGACCACTGATACAATTGGTAAACGTTTTCAATAGTCCCTTAATAGTTTCTGCTGCTGCATAGTATTACCTCCTGTATTAACAGGAGATAAAATACATGAAAACTGAATATATAAATAATGTTATAAGCGACTTGAAAGATTCGTTTAGTGCTGGTCAAATAAAAAAAATCACAAAAGCATTACAAAAATCACTAGAAAATAAAGAAATAATCGAAACTATCGAAACACAACCTAAAACAAATGAAGCTGCATTAGCTGCTTTTTTATCCGCTAAGAAGATAGAAGGTTGCTCTTTACGCTCTCTTACTTTTTACCAAGTAACTTTACAAAAAATGTTTTTTTCTATTGATAAGCTTTATATTTTCATAAACACAGAAGACATCCGCTATTATTTATCGGAATATCAAAGCCTACACAATGTGTCTAAGGCAACAATAGACAATATGCGAAGGATTATTTCTTCATTTTTTACGTGGCTTGAAAACGAAGATTATATTATTAAAAGCCCGGCAAGACGGATACATAAAGTAAAGCTCCCGAAGTTAGTAAAAGAGACTTTTTCCGAAGAAACAGTCGAGCTAATGCGGCAGAATTGTAAAAATATCAGAGACCTTGCAATTATCGACACTCTTTTTTCAACAGGTATGCGTGTTGGAGAGTTAGTAAGGCTTAATATTACAGACATAGATTTTTCAAATAAAGAATGTCTTGTTTTAGGTAAAGGCAATAAACAGCGCAAGGTATATTTTGATGCTAAAACCAAAATACATTTACAACAATACCTAAAATCAAGACAAGATGAGAACAATGCTTTATTTGTAAGCTTATTAGAGCCACACGAGCGCTTAAAAATAAGCGGTGTCGAAATAACTTTAAGAAAAATAGGCAAACGCCTTAATATTAACCATGTTCACCCTCATAAATTCCGTAGGACACTTGCCACAAAAGCTATTGACAAGGGCATGCCTATTGAGCAAGTTCAGCATTTACTTGGGCATGCAAAAATTGATACAACCCTTGGTTATGCAATGGTAGATGATGAAAACGTAAAAATTTCGCATAAAAAATTCTTGGGATAACGGATTAACAAATTTCGATTTGTCGACCTGTTTTACAAACTCAGCGAAGGTATTTTGTTTGCTTTTTTCAGCAATCGAAACGAAAAGTTTCTCAAGGAATCTGGATTTTATTCCTTTTACTGTGCTACCAGATGAATTTCTCCATATTTTATCCTGAAAATATTCTGAGGACATAAAATATTCTAGATATATAGAATTAATTCGTTCATCTGGCACAATGGTGATCAACCTCTGCCCAACACAAAATTTTTCTTTCATTTCGGGGATGACACAAACATAACCTAATGGAGCTTCTGTAGTAAACAAAATATCTCCAGATTTAGGAAATCCTCTGGTCATTATTTTATCAAAATTTTCCTCAGGAATAAATTCGGCAGGTTCAAAGTTCAAGTTATGCATTCTTACATTTTTTGCAGTAATCAGTCTGATACCCATTGAGCATTTTTCTGGTGTCTTACCACGATAATCAATAAACTTTGTACAATTTTTTAGGGAAACCTGGGATTTATTGTCATACAATAAATCCCCAAACATCTCGATAAATCGTGATTTTACTAATTCATCAAGCTCAATTAAACGTTGTTTTGCATTTTTAATGGCATTTTCCAGTTTATCAAGCATAGCAACGATAGTATTTTGCTCATTAGGTGTACGTTGTTTAACTGTAAATTTACTATATTCAGAAATCCATACACGCTTATGACTGAAAGGTTTATATTTAATGGCTTGCATTGCATAGTAGAAATATTTTAGATTATCTTCTGTATTCATTTTATGCAAAATTTTTACTGCAGATGACTTAACCTTAAAATCAAAATCAATATAACGGCTATCTGCTGTAAAGTCGTCAAATAGAATAACAGGAGCACTTGAGGCCTTACAAATTCCTTGATTTTCCTCAGTATAACCCAAAATAAAAGTTTTACCGGCTGTTAATACCGGAACTAGAGATATATCGGTTGAATATTCTTCGGATTGAACAATATATTTGCTCGGTTGTTCATATTTTAAGGCATCTTCAAGACGATATTGCATTTTATGCTCCCTTTGCGATTTCTTCCATTAGTGTAGCAAATTGCTTTTCTAAATCGTTGATTGAAGCAATAATGTCTTTTGTTGGACGATACACCTTTTTAACAATTTCTTTCTTTTGGTATTTGTTTAAGCTTAAAACATAGTCGTTATCGACAATGTCCTGTTTCGTGATAAAGAAAGACTTATCATAAGGTGTTCTGCTTTCTTCTTTATCTAAATTGTGGAAACGCTCAATAATGTCAGGAATATCGTTTGCATCAACATCATTTCGTTTGTCGTCCAAAGAATAGCCGTCTGCTTCCATATTATATAACCAAACTTTATCTGTTCCGCCGTTACCTGTTTTATCAAAAATGATAATGGCTGTTTGAACGCCTGAATATGGCTTAAATACGCCGCTTGGCATATAAATAATGGCTCTTAGACGTTGATTCTCCACTAACTCTTTACGAATAATTGTATAGGCATTTTCATTGGTATTATTAACAACGCCGACAGGCACAATTGAAGTGCATCTGCCGCCAATTTTTAAACTTCTTAAAAATAAGGCAATAAATAACAATTCGGTAGATTTTGAAGGGCAAATGTCTTTTAATGATTTTGCCAAGTCGTTAGCATCTAAAGAACCGCTAAACGGCGGATTTGCTAAAATTAAATCATATTTGTACTCATCTTTATTGTCATCAGTTAATGAGTTTTTATAAAAAATTTGCGGATCAGAAACATCGTGTAAAGTCATATTCATTGTACCGATGCGAAGCATATCCGGATCTGTTTCGTTGCCGTAAAACATTTCAGAATTAAATTTTCTTCTGTTTTCGGTATCGTTTAGCTCGCTTTTTTGGTGTGCATGAATGTATTTTGCAGATTCCATAAGAAAGCCGGCACTACCCATGGCAGGGTCACAAATTACCTCGCCGAGTTTTGGTTGCATAAGATTAACCATCATACTGATAATATGGCGCGGTGTGCGAAATTGTCCGTTTGTTCCATTTACCGAAAGTTTTGCAAGCAAATATTCGTAAACATCGCCCATAATTTCTTTATTATCAAGGCTTAGCTCATTATCGTCTAAACCTCTAATAACCTTTTCAAGAATTTTGCCACTCGGTATGTCAAGCTTAGCATCGGTCATAAATCTTGCAAAAGCATTATTTTCGCCGTTATGCATCTCTCTTATAAACTTAAAGACATAATCTTTAACTATGGTATACATTTTTTCAGTTGAGTAATGCACGAAATTATGCCAGCGTAAATCTTCATAAGTGACGGTAATCTCATCATTTTGGATATAAACACCTTCTTTAAATGTCGGATTCTTAACTTTGATTCCGAAAGCATTAGCATTTGCTTCTTTTTTAAGCTGTGCGTCATCCAACATTTTTATGAATAAAAGGTAAGTGATCTGTGTGATATTGGTTTTGGCATCAGCCATCCCATTATCCCACATTCCCTGCCATATTGCATCAATCTTAGTCCTTGTCGTTATATCCATTATATTATCCTTTTTAATTCTGCTTATAATGCTTTTATACAAAGACGTTATTAATTTTTCAATAACATTTATTTTAATGATATAGAAAAATGACAATGAAAAACAAAATGTTGGCAACTTACAATATTTATAGATTTATTTGAGAGCTAAAACACGACAAGCTACTAATTGATTAAAAGTACGACATAAAAAATAAAAATTACAATATTAATGTCATTCCGCTTTTTTATAATCAATATTCATCTGCGTGCATAATTGTTAAAACCCTATTTGTAATAGAAGTGTTGCTAGGGTCTGGACTGTGATACAAAAAATTAATGTCGTAATAATCAATCTTCCAAAAATAAATGTCGTTTTGGAATTTGATACTTCCGAAATCATGTTCTCCGTAAGGGTCGTTTTCTTTTGTAAAATTATTAAACTGTTTTACACGCTCAAATAATTCTCTTTGGGCTTCGGTAGACAGCATTTGAACTTTTTGAGTTATCATTACACGTCCGCCTAAAAAGCTTTTCCTAAAATTGTCATTAAGTTTTTTTATTATCCTTTTTGTCATTACTCTCTCCTGAAATAAGTGAAGCCCCAATATAAAATTGAGGCTTCGGTGGTATAGCAACTGCCAAAAGGAGAAATTTGTAAGGTAAATCCTGGCAGGTGTTATATAAAAAAATTTTAGCTTTGCTCGGCCATAAGGGCATTCATTTCTGCCAAAACTGTATTTCGTTGTTTGGCTGTTAAATAGTCGTTAGGGTCGATAATTTTAGGCGTAGGAATGCCAATTTGCTCTTCAACCATAATTAAAGCCCGGATATCATCTTTTTTGTATAAGAAAAAAGCATCACTTATGAAAAAGTTCCAGTTGCTTAGCATTGAATAACACTCTTCCGCCTCAAGCATTTCTAAATTGGTAACAGGTTTAATGCAAGAATTGCCCTTATACGGAACAGGAGCAAATTTTAACAGATAGGGAGCTATTTTTGCTTTGCTACCCTCACTCCATGTATTTCGGCCGGACAGTCGAATTTCCAGAACAATTTTGATAAGTTCCTGCTTATCTTTATCATTAAATAAGGGGGTATAATATTTAGCGGCGTCATTATTAATTTCACAGCTAAGGACATACCAAAACAACTTATTAAGATTTAATTTTATTTCCTTGTCCATTATGATTTCCTTTCATTTTGCTTTTTTAATATTTTTCTTAGCAGCAGCGCCTGATGTAGAATGTTTCCTTTCCATTCTAAGTATTGTGATTTATTTATAACTTCAGTTAAAAAATCCTCATCATTACCCTTTAATAAAGGTCGTGTAAAAGGATTTTGGCATTCAATAGCCAGAGCGAGTTTAGAAAAACGTTTATAATCGTAACCAAGTAATTTTTTGCATATTTCATAAAGTTGTTCTTTATATAAAAGCTTGCCGTTGATTAGAGAAAAAATATTATAAAAATTGTCTGGAATATTTGATATATCTTGCGGGGAAACCTTTTTAGTCCATCTGGATATTCTTAGCTCGGCAATTATGTTACATAAGTTTTCAATATTAAGCTTATCTGAATTATAAATTTTATTTCTAAAGGTTTCTTTTGAGCTTTTCTCTTTTAACCTCATAAATTTTTCAAAATTTTCAATGGTTAATTCATCAAAATTATTAACCATTTTCCACATTAAAATAACGTCTTTTGAATATTCGGAAGAAGAGAGATCTTCAATTCTATCAGCCGTTATATTGCTGATGTCATTTTTATCGGAAGCTAAAATATAGATTAGTTCTGGACAATGAGCGGAAAAACAGGAGCACAAATCATATTTTGCAGGGTTAATTTCGGTAATATCCAATATATAGGCAATGTATGAATAGGGCAGACATCCACAAAATGAGGGAATTTTTATTCCGTGCTGTTTCTTTAATTTCATAAGAGTTAAAAAAGCTGTTGCAGTTCCAAATTCTTTAATGTTTTTAAGCTCTTGCTTTAGACGTTCAGAATTGGTGCTGGCTAAGGGAGCTTTCTTTATGATTTTTTCTAACTTTTCAAAATTGTTTAAATTTTTATCTTTATCTGTGTCTATTCTATATAAGTACATTTTATCACCGTTTTCTGTTGTTTTTGACGATATAATGCATTAACGACAAAATCTGACGGGGATTTTATAAGATACTTTTAAAAATTATAAAAGGGGATTTTTATAGAAAATATAGTATTTAAGCTATTTAGTCTGCACACATAATAATCACTTGGAGAGCTTCTCGTAAACCTTGCTATATTCTTTCATGGATTTTTTCAGTAATTTTAGGGCTTTGGAGGTAGGAATAACCTTACGATTAACTTTTTTCTTGCCTATTTTCCGAAGTATACGACTTAAAACTTTCCACATTCTATTTCTCCTTTCTTTTTAGAAAATGAGCAGCTGAAAATTTTCCTCTTTTTTACCTTTGAAATACATTTATCCCCCATCATTTTTTGACGATATAATACATGACCGACAAAATCTGCCGAGGATTTTTATAAAAATATATTTTTAAAATTTAGAATATTTAGGATAATTAGCTTTATAGGTAATATAAAAAAATTAGTCTGCTTCAATTACGGATATGGCTTCTTGAAATTTTTTCGGAGCCAAGTGCATATATCTCATCGTCATTTTTATATCAGAATGCCCCATTAGTTCTTTTATTGTATATACATCAACTCCCCCCATAGCTAGCCTACTTGCAAATGTATGCCTTAAAGTGTGAAATACAACTTTATTTCGCGTGTCCGTAATGTTATCATTAAAGCCAAGCTTTGCAACAACTCTATCAAATTGATTTGAAATTTCTTTTATTTTTTCTCCTTTTGTGTTTGTGAAGACATAAGAAGAAACAGCTACCGTATTTTTCCGTTGAATAAGCATTTCATATACTTTATTGGTCATATTAGCGTATCTATTAATAATACCTTTAGGATCTCTTATGGATAGGGTTTTGGTTTCAAAATTAACGTCCATCCACTCTAAAGAGAAAATTTCATTTGCCCGCAGTCCTGTATCTAAAGACAATAAACATATATCATGCAAAGGAGAATTTGTCATTAGTGCAAGAGTGTCTAGAAGTTCCTGGATTTCCTCTTTGCTTAAGAAACGAATACGACGATTATCTTTTTTTATTCTTTTTACTTTAGATGCTGGATTTGTATTTAAAAATTTTCCGGCATTTATGCCGCTATTAAATACTTGTCGTATTACATCTAAAATATGATTAACGGTAGCCGGAGCTAGGCATTTTTCTTCTCCATTTGCTCTTAAAGCCGGAGAAAATAAGTAGTCTTTTAGCCTCTCAATATCTGCGGGAGTAATCTCATATATTTTTAAAGCGCCGATTTTTGGAAAAATATATTTTTTGTATAAGGATTTTTCATTAACCTGTGTTTTCTGTATCTTTTTTGATAAGTAAATCGGTTCATAAATATTATCCCATAATTCAGAAAAAGTGATGTTTCTTTCTTTTTCTGCAGCTTCTTCTGCTTCTTTTGCTTTTCTTTCCTGATTTGCCAATTCATATTTTTCTTTTAGGCTTTTGTATCCTGTACCATTTTTTATGTTTTGTTTTATAGCACAAACCGCTTCAAAAGCTTTCAGCTCAGTATATCCTTGACTTTCCCAACCAAAACCTTCGTTTTTAGTTTTCCCGTCAAATTTATAACGTATCATAAAATAACGGTCTTTACGGATTCCATTTCTTCTGGATGCATGTTCCCTATAGCGAACACCTGTATATTTTGACGGAAAATATTTTTCACCCATTTGTGCCACTCCTGTGCCATTTTTTTGCAATAAAAAAAGTGATTTTCTGTTACATTATGGAATGCATCTTATAATAAAAAATAAGCAAAATCAATATATCTATTGCATATCGCTGATGATTTGTGATATTAAATTATCTATATAATAATACGCTCATAACCTGAAGGTCGTTGGTTCAAATCCTTCCCCCGCAACCAATAGCGAAAACGGAAGCTTACGCTTCCGTTTTTTTGTATCTGCGGTATTTTGCAAAATTAAAGAAGCTACGGGGGATTTTTTATTTTGACAGTGCGCCGGAACTACAAATCCGGTTAGTTAATTATATCCGGAATTTCAGTTAATTATATTTTACGGTATGGCATCAGGCTACTTTTGCTTTTTCGTCCGCAGCAGGAAGATACCCTTTGCCCTCAGCGGCAATACGCGCTGCATCCGGATATTCCAGAGTTTCCATCCGCCTCAAAAAGGCGGACAGCCAGGCTGAGTCCAAAGTCGTGTCATAAGGCCGGGAAAGGCGAAAATACGTTGCAGTATAAAAACGCCACCAACGGACGGCAAACTCCATACTGTCCCGCAGAAGACCGACAGCTGGCGAATTTGCTTCCGCACCGGATTCCGAAAGCGCAGACGCAATGGGACGGAAAATCCCGTTACAAACCTTGTCAAAATAATGATGCGGAACGAGCGTCAGCTGCCAACAGTCGGCGGCCCGGCTTTCCCTGTCATATACCTCCGGCGGCAGGGGCTGCTTATAAAGAGGAGTGGCAAAACCTTCCGGCGTTTTTTCCACGGGGTAAAGCGAGGCGCCGTTCCGGCGGTAAGCTTCCATATCCGGCGGACAGGCAAGCGACCGTACGACTTCCTGCATGGTTTCCAGTTCCTGCAGCAGATGTTTCCGGTCGGGATGCAAAATATCCAAAAGAGGATTCAGACAATCGCGTTTCAAATGATACAGTTTTTCGGAAAACGACTGCAGGAGAAAATACTTGTTCAGCTGATAATTAAAAGAGATGCCGAAATATGGAATAACACAACATCCGCGGCAGGTTTCCAATGTGCCGGACGAAAGGGCACTGCGGCGAAAAGCGGCACTGTCCAAAGCTGCGTTCAAATCTTTGTTCCAGGCAACGTTTTCGCTTACGGCGTGATAGCACGGCAGCACCAGGCTGCCGTCGGGCGCAAAAGTCAGCGTATGGCGGTTGGCCGAACAAGGCGGCAGCTGCGACGGAGAAGAAGTTCGGAAAAATTCCATAAAATGCAGCAAGACAACCGTGTACGCATCAAAAATCCGGTTGACTATATCGGAAATATATGCCGAAATACGGTAAGTCCCGCCCTTGTCCATATAGGGAAACATCGGGCTCAGGTAAATCAGGGCATGATGCCGCTGCGCATAAGATATCATATTGTCAAGCTCATTTATATTGCCGTCGGTAACGACAGTCATTATTTTCGGCGCCCGCACGGAAGCAATTTCGGCAACCGTTTTTTTGACATTTTCACAGGCATCTATACCGCGTATCTGCCTGTATGCAGCACTGTCGAGCGTATCCAGCGACGTATTGAACTTATCGGCGGCGAATGCCACTTCAAGCATTTTGCGTTTAGAGGCAGAGGCAATGCAGTTTGAGGTTACCTCGGTTTTTATGCCCAGCTTTTTGGCATATTCAATGACTTCTGCCAAATGCGGATACAGCGTTGGCTCGCCGCCGGTAAAATCTATGTAGCGGACGCCGTGTTCCCGGCATTGTTTCACCAAGAGGCAGGCATCTTCCGCGGACAGCTCGGGCACGTTTTTGAAGGCAGGATTCTGCCAGACGTTGCAATAGCTGCAGCGCGAATTGCAGCGATAAGTAACATAAAAACGCGCACAATAGAAATTCTGACCGTTCATTTTTTATCCTTTCTTTATAACTTGTTCAATACTCCGGCACAAAATCGCCATCCCCTCTTCCAAATCAGCGGCGGCAACGTTCAACGGCGGTGCCAGACGAAGAATGTGCCCGCTCAAAATAGCCTCCAGCCCGTTCTGCCGCGCCCGGAAAAAGACTTCCCGCGCCAAAGCAGCGTCCGGTTCCTTTCCGCTACGGCTTTTGACAAATTCCACGGCGCCCATCAGACCTGCCGAACGAACATCGCCGACGGACGGAAACATTGCAGCAAGGCGTTCCAATTCTTCGCGAAGCATGACGCCGCTGCGGCGGATACGAACGAAAATTTCCCCTTTCTTCAATTCCTTCAGAACGGCAGATGCAACCGCAAGATTTACGGGATGGGCGGCAAAAGTCGAAGACCTCTCGCCGGGGCGGACGGCATAAGGGTTTTCGGTGATGTATTCCCGTTCACACAAAACCGAAAGCGGACGCCCGTTTGCCAATCCTTTAGTCAGCGATACAATGTCAGGGCATATTCCCCACAGCCCGTAACTGGCGAGAAAATACCCGGTGCGCCCGCCACCGGTCAAAACTTCGTCGGCAAACATAATTATTCCGTTTTCCCGGCAAAAATCAGCAAATCCCGTCATAAATTCCCGGGGCGGAACAACAACGGCGGCTCCCTGCACGGGTTCAAAAATCACGGCTTTGGCGCGGCGTTCTTTCAGTTTTGCAATAACTTCGCCCAGACAATGCAGACCGCAGGTTTGGCGTTCTTTATGCCACGGACAGCGGTAACAATGCGGATAGTCCACCTGAAAATTGTCAAACAGCGCCGCGTGCGCGGTTTCGTTTATTGTCAGCTTGGTTCCCATCGTCTTGCCGTGAAAACCGCCTCGAAACGCCGCTATCGGAATCCGCTGCTTGTCGAAATAATTAATAATGTCGCTCAAGCCGCGGTCTACTGCATAACCTCCGTCATTATACGGGATAAGCTTATAATCCGGCAATGGCAGCAACGATGCCAGTTCTTCATAAAAATGGCATTCTGCCTCCGTCCGCCGGCCGTGAACGTTATCCATCAGCCCGGCAGCCCTGATTTCGGCGGCTACAAACGGCGGATAACAATGGCCGAAGCTGTTGGTAAATATTCCCGACGTAAAATCCAGATATGTTTTGCCGTCCGCATCGGTAAAGCGGCTTCCCGATGCCGATGCGACGACGATATCTTCATCCGTACAATATCCCTGCGGCGTACGGGCTCGAATGCGGGCGATGATGCCCCTATTTCCAATTCCATCCATATTCTTTCCCCTGTTCATGCGAAAACGGTATACGGGCATAGGCGAATGCCAGCTTTTTCAGCCACTGCCGGATTTCTTCCGAAATATCGTCCAGCGAAGACAACCGCCAGCGCCACGATTTGGCATAATCCCGGCCATGGGCGATGCGCCCGCGGTTATCCAAGCCGAGAATGTCCGGCAGCGGAATAATCACTTTTTCGGCGGCGGAGCGATACAATTCTTCAATACAGCGTTTTTGGAGGTTGTCCTGCGGCGACGCCTGCAGGTAATAGCGCAGATACGGCAGATATTTCGCTTCCAGCCCCTGCAAATAGGAAGCAAAGGCAGGATTATCATGCGTTCCGGTATAAGCGACGGACTTGTGCGGATAATAAAACGGCAAATGGATGGTTTCGGTACCGTAGCCGTTTGCAAAACCGAACTGAAGAACCCTGGTGCCCGCCCAGCGGTATTTGGTAAACAAACGATATGCACGTTCAGGAACGCTGCCCAAATCCTCGGCAATCAGTTCCACGCCGCAGGATTTCGCCAGCCGGGTCAGTTTTGGAATAAATACGTCGTTTTCGGCATCAGGGCCGTCATACCAGCGTTCGCCGACGCGCCCCAGACCGTAATAGCGTACAAAACCAATCGCATGGTCGATGCGGATAGCATCATACAAACCGGCATAAAAGCGAAAACGCTCCAGGTGCCAGCGGAATTTGTCCGCAGCGGCGGCCGGCCAATCGTAGCACGGCATATCCCAGCTGCGGGTATGGGAGGCGAAACAGTCTCCCGGCACGCCTGCCGACAAGGTTACGGATGCATCTTCCGGATTGACGGCAAAAATATTTCGGCGGCTCCAGACGTCGGCACTGTCGTAAGCAACGTAAAAAGGCAAATCGCCGATTATTTTTATGCCGTTTCGTCCCGCATACTCTTTCAACTGATGCCACTGGCAAAAAAATTCGTACTGAACAAACTGCCAGAACAAAACGGAAACCGCCAGGCGGCGGCGATAACCGCGCAGTACTTCCGGCCGGCGGAAAGCCGCCCCTTCTTCCCATTCGTTCCAGGGTTTCCAGCCGAAGTGTTCCTTTAACGCCATAAACAGGGCGTAATCGGAAAGCCAGACGGCATTTTTGCGGCGGAAAGCCAAAAATCCGGAATCACTTTTGCCGCCGCGGGCACAAAACCTGTCGAACGCCAAACGCAAAAGCTTAAACCTTGCCGCAAACAGCCTGCCATAATCAATATCAGCCGAATTTGCACCAAAGTCATACTGTTCCGCTTCCCCCGGCAAGAGCAAACCGTCTTTTTCCAGCATATCCGGCGCAATAAAATACGGGTTTCCGGCAAAAGCGCTGAGGGTTTTATACGGGCTGTTGCAGTAGCCGGTCTGCCCGTGAGGCAAAACCTCCCACAGCGTTTGCCCGGCTTCCCGCAGCATATCGACAAACCGGTACGCCCCCTCTCCCATATCGCCGATGCCATACGGCGACGGCAGGCTGAAGACCGGCAGCAAAATCCCGGCGGAACGGTTGTAGCTGTCTCCGTTGATATATTTTTCCGCATGTTTCATTTTATTCTCCTCGTTTTCCTGAATATACTTTTCGGCGACCCGGCGGTTTTCCGCCGCCTGCCCTACCGTCCGTAACGGTCTATTCGTGCCTTGCGGTATATTTCCTTCCAGCCGCTGCTTTTAATCCGCGCGTCGTCCATATGACCCCGCCCCGACAAAACGGCAATGCCGCGCAGACGGTTCTGCATGACCTCGCTGATACTGGATATTTTATCCAGACGCCAACGCCAGGATTTTTCAAAATCGTGTTCATAGCATATCCGGCTTTCGTTGCCCAACGACATAACGTCCTGAACCGGAATGATGACTTTTGCCGCCGAAGAATTATACAGGGCGTCAATGGCGTTCCAGACTAAATCCTCGCGTTTGGAAACTTTCAGATACGTCATCATGTACTCCAGATCGTCATCACTTTTGTGCGCCAGAAGGCCGGCCAATGTTTCATTATCGTGCGTTCCGGTGTATGCCGCGACATTCTGCGGATACATCTGCGGCAGGTGAATATTGCGCGTCCCGTAATGCATATCGCCGACGGTATGTTGAAAAATGCGCATACCGAGCCAGTTCAGCTGGTCATACAAATCATGCGTTCGCTGATTGTTATTGCCGAGGTTTTCGACAATAATATCCATATTACGTTCCCGGGCAACACAGTCGATAATGCCGGTGGCTGATGCCCTGTCGCTGTCCGGCCCCGGATACCATACGCCGCGCGCACCGTCGTCTTTGATGCCGTAATAATGGACAAACGCCACGGCATGGTCGATGCGCATAATGTCATACATCCCGGCGCCGATGCGGATACGTTCCGCCAGCCAATCGTAATTTTTCGCTTTCATTCTATCCCAGTCATAGCAGGGATTTCCCCAGCGGATGTCCCTGTCACCTGACGGAATGCCTGAAAACAGCTTGATGCTGCCGTCGGGGTTTAAGTCAAACAACTCGCGGCGGCTCCAGACGTCGGCACTGTCGTGGTTTACATAAAACGGCATATCTCCTATCAGCTTGACGCCTTTTTGATGAGCATACTCTTTTAACTGTTCCCACTGCCGGAAAAACTGAAACTGCGTAAATCTCCAGAAAGTGATGTCTTCGTTAAGGTTGCGGCGAAGATTGCACATCGTATTTTTTTCGCGGAACTTTAATCCGTCGGGCCATTTGTACCAAGGGGCATTTTCCAGCCTGCCTTTGACGGACATAAACATGGCGTAGTCGTCAAGCCAGCCGTGGTTTTTAAAACGAAAGGCCAAAAAATCGTCCGACTGGTGTCCGCCCTGCATCATCCAGCGCCCGAAAGCACGGCGAAGCATTTTTTCCCGCGAGGCGAACAGTTTTCCGTAATCTATATCCACCGGGTCGGAACCGAAGTCCAATCCGGACAAATCCTGCGGACGCAGCAGCCCCTCCTCCATCAATTTGTCGGGAGAAATATAATAATGGTTGCCGGCACAGGAACTCAGACTCTGATACGGGCTGTTGCCGTAGCCGACCGGGCCGTTGGGCAGCATGGCCCAGAGCTGCTGTCCCGAATTTTGCAGCACGTCGATAAACCAGCGCGCCTCGTTACCCAAATCCCCTATGCCGTATTTTCCGGGCAGGCTCATTACAGGCAGCAGAATGCCAGCCTCCCGCTCATATAATTTTCTGCCGTTCAGTTCGGTCAAATCAAAACTCATATTAAAAACGCTCCTCCGTCAAAATTAAAGCATTGTCCCGATGTAAAAGCATAATGATTGGTTATAATATTATATACCAGCGCAGCCACTTCCGCCGGCTGTCCCAAACGCCGCGACGGCAGCCTCCGTTTCTGCGCCTCTTTATCGTCAGCGGCTGTCATCCGGGTTTCAATATAACCGGGCGCTATGGAAAAAAACGAAATGCGCCCGGCAAATTCCGGATTGGCGGCTGCTTCGGCAGTCAATGCCAAAACGCCTGCTTTGGAAGCGCTGTACGACATATCGGCGCCGGTTGCCGCCTTAAACGCTGCCAGCGAGGCGTTGTTTACCACCACCCCGGAACCGGGCATGTGCGCAATTTCATGCTTCATGCATATCAGGGTTCCGACCAGATTGACATCTATCACGCGGCGGGCGCGGGCAATATCCGCCTCAGGGAGTTTTTGGGGCGCTATTCCCGTGCCGGCATTGTTAAACGCGGCATCAAGCTGCCCGATACGGCCGAGCAAAGCGGAAATTTCCGGCTCATTGCTGACATCGGCAACGCGGTAATGAAATCCGGGCAGCGTTTTTTCCATCGCGGCGCCGCGACCGTCTTCCCCGTTTCCCGAAATGCCATACACTTCCCAGCCGCGGGAACAAAACAATTCGGCGGCAGCTTTGCCGATACCGTGCGTGGCGCCGGTAATCAGAATTTTTCCAGGTTCAGACAAAATGGCCATCAATTTCCTCCTTATGATCTATATACCAGGCGGCGGTTTCCTTAAGCCCTTTTTCCAGCGTGTAACGCGGCGCGTAGCCGAGTTCCCGGTTCAGCTTTCCGTAATCCATGCACTGGTTCTTTATTTCGCCTGCCGTAACAATTTCTTCGCGCGGAGCGATTTTTCTGCCGGCATATTCGGACAACCGGCCGATAACCTCGCCCATGGCATAACTGTTGGACGTTCCGAGATTAAAGGCCTCGCCCAGAATCCGCCCCAGACTTCCTCCCCGTTCCAGCCGGTCAAGCAGCATGGCGACGGCACGGGTTAAATCGCGGACATAAATCATATCACGGTAAAAAGATTCCGCCCCGCCCGACGGTGTCCGGTACTTCTTCAGCACGGGAGCGGTTGGGGTATACAGCAGGCGATACAGCGTCCCCGGAACAACCCGGCTCTTGTGATAATCGCCCGGGCCGTAAACATTGCAAAAGCGGTATACGACCGCCGGAAAACCGCTCTTCCGGGCAATGGAGCGCACCAGTTCATCGGCGCGCGCCTTAGAGGCGTCATACGGACATGACAGCGGACGCAGTTCATCGCTTTCATGGTACGAACTGCGGCTGCCTTCGCCGTAAACCTTATCCGTAGAAGCGTAAAAAAATCCCCGGAACGAACTGTCGTGCCGCTGCCAGCGCCGCAGCGCCGCTGCAAGGACATTCCTTGTCCCGTCATAATTCGTCCGCCAGGCTTCCCTTTCGTTTTCCTGCGCTTTCTGAATCGTGGCGCAGGCAGCAAAATGGAGGACAAACTCAATATCCATCCCGCCTTTTTCCGCGGCAGCAAAAACGGATTCGATAAATTTTCCGTCCGCCACGTCGCCAAAGCAAAACTGTACATCGCTTTTGGCAAACGCCGCTGCCGAAACCGGGAACGCTGCCGCAGTACGAATCCCGGCATCCCGCAAAACGGCGGTGCAGAAGACTTCTTCCGGTTTGCCAAGCGCCAGCACTTTGCGGCCCGCTGCGGCCAGTTCCGCCAACATATGCTGCCCGATAAAACCGGTGGCTCCGGTTACCAGACATACTTTCATCCTTTTTTCCATCTCCCCCTCCGCGGTTAAAGGCTTTTATCCATCTTTGCCGAGACAACACCTTCCGCCAGCAAGGTTTCTATTCCCTTTCCGGTATCATAAAGGGAGAAATATTCCCGCAGACTGGCAAACGTACGCAGCGGCTTTTCGGCTTCAGGATTAAGAGCCAGTATCATTTCCAGCATCATCAGCCCCTGATAACGGCGGAATTTTGCATCGCATTCCACATTCTTCTTGTTAATCCAGGTATGCATAATATCCTGATGCCAGTCCGGGCGTTCGGGATGGTGTTCCAGCGTATAATAATGCCATTCGGCACGGCGGCCGGTTTTGCAATCAATAAAAAACGGCGGTTCCCAGATTATGTCCAGAAACGGCACGACTGCGGGCGTTCCCCATATACCGCGCCAATCGCAGACAAACGGAAAAGTACGCTGGTCAATCCCCAGCAACTGGCGGGAAATGACTTCCGGTGCCAATTCTCCCCTTATCCAATTATTAATGAAAAGTTCTTTGAAAAAACGTCCCCATTCCCGGAGCAGCCCCTTATCATTAAAAAACATCAGACAGGTATTGACAGCAGGAAGCGATTCATTGACCGGGGGCAGTTTGCAGCCTTCGGGAAAATGAAGCGACGCAAAAGGCGGATAGCATTCCCCGCCGATTTGCTCCAGATGCGAATAGGCCGCTTTGACCGAAGCTGCACCGGGAATTATCACGTCATGGCGTTTCTTTAAAATCAGGTCGGTATCCACAAAAAAAACGGGGACTTGTTCCCCCGCCAGTTCAGCTTCTTTCAACAGTGCATCCGGTTTGGAATACGAATAATATATGCGGTAATCGGTATTTTCCGGCGTAATATTCCTTTCAAGCGTTTCGTAATCGACATGGCTCCAAACGCCGCAGTCCAACAGCCCGTGCCGGGCGAAAAAGCCATATATCGCCTTATCGCAATAAAGGGTATGGCAGCTGCCGGATTCCGGATATAAAATGCGGCGGATTATCAATCCCTGGGCAATCATGGTCAGCAGGTAGTGGCTGCCGAACGCCTTTTCAAGCGCCTGTTCGTCAATAGCGGCATAATTCTGCACATTGCCGCCAAAAGTCCGATATGCCAACGGTCCGCTGCCCAACGCGTTTACAGTACGAACAACCGTATGCGGCGACGATGACACGCCTTTTTGAATATAGTCCAGGAGTTCTGCCGTAACTTTGCTTAATTTCATACTTTCCTCCTTCGGCAAAGATTTGCAACTCACGAAAAAAAATATAACCGGAGCGCTTTGGAGCGTCAATGCTTAATTTTTTATTAACGAAAGAAAAAGCATTTGACTTTTTGTCAAAAATCTTTAGTATAATAACTCCCCGCCCGATTGAAATGTTTTCGGTAGAAATGTTTTCGACTGAAATGTTCCCGGTTGAAATGTTCCCGAAAAGCTGCATGTGTAAAAAGTCCCGAGGGGCTGATTAGTTCGCCGCAGGATTTTTTATTTAAAATATCTTGTCTTTTGCGTTTTATAATCCGCGTTTACGCTTTCCTGCGAAACGGACGGAAAATTATAGTGCTGCGGCACATATGCGGATTTTGCCAGCAGTTACCGGCAATAAAAAAATTTTCCTAACCTGTGTTTAACAGGCTATGCCCTTCTGCGTACAGGCGGCTTATATATGTCCGATCCGCCGATGGCTTATATGATGTGTTGGCGACTTACAGATGCACTGACGGCGTGCGGATGTGTTGCAGGCTTATTGCTCGACCGAAAAACGCTTATACATTGCGCCGGCGGCTGCCTTATATATTGTTCAGCAAACGCCCCACAGCCTGCGACAGTTCGCGGATATAATCGTTGTCGCTGACCGGCGCGCTTTTGCCGACGCTGCGGCTCTGATACTTTTTCAGAAACGGGATGTCCACCGGCGTGAACAGGCGGTACAGATTTTCTCCGGTATCGGATTTGCCGCCGTTTTCGGCAAAGCTGTGGCGCAGCTGGTAGAACTTAACGGGAAAGCCGTCTTTCTGCGAGAATTTGCGCATCAAATCCCCCTCGCCCGCAGCATAGAAAAAGCCCTTAAACGTATCGGGATTGCTCTGCCAGTAGGCGCGGCAGACTTCCAGCAGGTTAGCGGTGCCGTCGCTGCTGACGGCCCGGCGACCTTTCCGGACGGCCGCAAGGTGCAGGACGAACTCGATTTCTATCCCGTTCTTGGCGGCTGTATTGAATATTGAAGCCAGAAAAGAAATGTCGGCGATGTCGCCAAAGCAAAACTGCACGTTATGTTCCTTAAACGCCGCGGCAGAAATGGGAAGCGCCGACGTCGCCTTTATCAGGCGGTTGTTGGCAGCCAACGGGCTGAACGCGTCTTCAGAATCGCCCAAAGCCAAAACCTTGCGTCCCGATGCAATCAGTTCGTTCAGGATATACTGCCCGACAAATCCCGTTGCTCCGGTTATCAAACAGACTTTCTGCTCCATTTCTTCTTCTCCCTGTCCTTGCGCTTTTGCTTTTCCGACGAGTGGTTATGAGCGCCATGCGCGGTTGTATTCTCCTATAGAAGTTATTGTGACGCTTTTTTGAACGTTTGTCAACGCACATGTTAAAGTTTTTTTAGACAAAAGTATTGACTCTTTTGCTATTTTGGATATAATCAGGCTGTTATTTTATAAATTTATGTTTTTTAATTCTTAAAATTATTCTTTATGGAAAAAACATCCTTAACTTTGGCTCAGGCACATTGGATGTGTGTCCAGTCGATTTTGCAATTGCAACAGCTTCACCAAGCTGCCGGCAATACTGCCGTCATCAAATCCGAGTGCAAATCTCCGGAACTTGTCAATACTTTAAGAGACCGGGCACTGCAACTTGGAGCGGGAACCAAGACCCGCCTTCTGCCCGTTTCCGTTACCGGCCAGGGAAACCTGCTGGTGCTGCGCGAACGCGTCTGGGGATTGAAAATCGGCAACATGCTGGTTTTTGACGCGGGAAACTACTCATTGCAATCGCTGCTCGGCTTTGCCTGCAACATTCCGATGGCAAAGGTTTATTCCGACCGGATTATCTGCTACTACGCCAACGGGCGGCGCGTTATGCAAAAAGCCGACCCGATTGCGCTGGTCAACCGTTTCCGCACGCCGCCGATGCGCGACTGGATGAGAATTGACTTTGAAGCCGCTGCCCGTTTCTTCCCCGAAGAAACAGCAAAACTGAGACGGGGTTATCCCGACATCAGCCCTAAGAACTGGCGGCTTTTGACCGATGCCAACGTGGAAACGCTGGTTCTGGCGCAAGACGAAACGTACGACCACTTTATTCCGTTTCACTGCGTGATGAATGGTTCGCCGGTCAGCCTTGACTACTGCGACCCGATTTTGGGAAAACTTAACGGCTACGGCAACCTGCAGCCGCTGTTCCACGAATTTGCGACGCTGCTTGCCAACGGGCATTACCGCGAAATTGCCAAAGACAAAAAACTGCGCTGCTTTGAACGAGGCTATTATGCCCGCGAAACAGGCGAAAGGAGCTTGTATCCCGGCGTTTCCGAACTGGAATTGAAAGTCGGCTTTGCGGACATTCCGTTTGAACAGGCAATTTTGCTGGCCAAGAACCAGACAGAACTCCGCCACCGTTATGTCCGCGGCGAAAGGCTGTTTTCGGTTGACGCCGACGGAAACGTGCTTAACGCACGGAACGTTGTCAACAGCCGGAATTTCAAACCCGGCGGACAGCGCATTATCCTGCTGCCGGACAATGTCTACGAAGCATGGGGAAAGGACTTTTCTTCCGAGATGCTGGAATTTCTGGCAAAAGAACGCACGTTCGACTACGGCATTTACGGCAACGACTTTATCCGTAATGTTTCGGGACAAGAACTGGAACAGTTTAAAACGCTGAAAAAGTTTGCCAAAGCTGCCGGATTCGGCGTTAAAACTGCGACTAAAATCGGTTTGGGAGCAGCGAAAATTGTCGGCGCAAGCTGCGTTATAACGGCACAAAACGCTTGCAAGTTTGCCAGCTTTGCTTTTGACGAAATCGCTTACCAGTTTGAAGGTACTTATGCCAGTGAAGGTGCAGATTTATCGGCTCCGACAAGAAGAGGTTGTATTACCGGACGTATCCATTATTCGGGTAGATCCTATGGTGATTTTGATTGGTAAAGAAGGTGGTTTATTCCAAAACAAAAGAGGCTGTTCCCTTATGGGAACGCCTCTTTTTTTGGTGCCGTGCACCCGGCGGACGGCAAGCGTCCGATTATCAGCAGGCATAGCTCCTGCTGCACTCCTTGCGGCGAAGCTCTTCCTGAAGATAGGCATACACTTTCTTTACCTTGCGGAATTTTTCCGCGGCATCGGGACTGCGGTTCGTATCGGGATGATACTTCTTGACCAAATCGCGATAAGCCGCTTTCAGGCTGCCTTCAGTCAATGTTTCCGGCGTCAACCCGAAAATGCGGTAATATGCGTTCGGTGCGGCCGCAGACGTCCCGGCACTTTTGCCCTGCGCCGAATTCTGCGAAGACGAAGTTCCCTGCCCCGCACGGTTTTGTCCGGAGCCGGAATTTTCGGTTCCGCCTTTCTGCCCGCAACTGCCTTCCTGACGGTATTCGGCAAACAAGGGATTGCACTCTGCCAGCCAGGCAAGATAACGGCGTAATTCAGCCCCGCGCAGGTTTCCCACCGGATTTTGCTGCAAAAAACCGAATTGCTGAGGCGTCAGCCAAATGCCGTTAAACAGCACCTTGATTTTATTAATCTCAGCTTCGTTTTTTTCCTGTTCAGCTTTGGCCCGTTCAGCCTCCTGGAAAGCCTGTTCACGACGAATCTCTTCCTGACGGCGTCTTTCTGCTTCGCGGCGGAGCTGCTCACGATACGCCTGTTCGCGCCGCAGCTTTTCCTGCCGGAGAATGCCGGCATATACCTCGGCAGCACTGCCCAGAGTTTGTAAAACCTTTTTTATTCTCTGCGCCCGGCAGAAGAAATAAAACCATACTCCGCAGCCTAATGCAAAAAACAACAGGCACGTGCATAATGCATAATCTAAGCTAAATGTTTCCATAAATGATATTTTAATAATTAAAAAATTGCTTTTATTATAAAATGCGTTTTTATTTTGTCAATATTTTTTGACAAATTTCAAAAAAGACAGAGGCTTGACAGCATTGGCAGAAACCGAAACAGAGCCGAAGTTATGACGGCGGGACGGATTGTTGCGCAAAGAAACCGGCCACAACGGGAGAAAACGCCGATTGCTGTGGAAAAAACAGAAACGGAGAAGGATTTTTTTTATTCCCGGGATTATATTTTAAAGGCGTTTGAATTATTTTATGGAGGCGATATGAAAAAAGTTATTTTAGGAGCAATGATGATGTTAGCAGCGGGAACAGCCAATGCGGCGGACATTAAGCTGCCGGAACATACGGCAAACGGCGGTATGCCCCTGATGGAGGCGATTGCGGCCCGGCGTTCGGGAAGAACCTTTGACACCAAGATGCTTTCCGACCAGGTTTTGGCAGATTTGCTGTGGGCAACATGGGGAATTTCTTCCGAAGACGGCAAACGCGTTGTCCCGACGGCGCGCAACCGGCAGGATATCGACCTGTATGTCCTGCTGCCCACAGGTTCCTACCGTTACGACGCGGCAAAGAACACGCTGGTTCAGCTCGGCAGCGAAGACCTGCGCCCGATTCTGGCAAAAGAGCAGAAATTCGCGGGCGATGCGCCGGTTCACCTGCTGTTTGTTACCAAAGACAAGAAATACGGCGAAATGCACGCCGGGTCAATGTACCAAAACGCCAGTTTGTACTGCGCTTCAGCAGGGCTGAAATGCGTCGTCCGCGGCCTGTATGACCGGGCGGAAATCAAACAGGCGCTTGGGCTTGATGGCGATTATGAAGTCGTGATGACCGAAGCCGCCGGTTATCCGAAAGCACAGTAAGCCGGAATATCCTGCCCCTCGGCCTTAAGCCGCCAAATCAAGCCCGGGGCGGGAAACGGCACAACTCCCGGACGACAAGAAAAAACGCCCGCGTGATTTTATCGCGGGCGTTTCGATTGGTGAGAGTGTTTGGGGCTGTGCGAACATTTGTCCGGAAGAGTGCCTGGGACATAACAGACGCTTTGGCCAGGGTTGACGTTATGCGTTTTTATGCGCCAGCTCCCGTTGCAGGGTTTCATAAACGCGCTGCACCTTGTCAAATTTGACGGCGGCATCAGGCTGTTTGTTGCGGTCGGGATGATATTGCAGACACAAGGAGCGATACGCCTTTTTCAGGCTTTCCGCAGTCAGCGTTTCCGGCGTCAGCCCGAAAATCCGATAATAAGCATTAAGGTTTATGCCATCCGTATAAGGAGAAACCGTTTGGCTCTCCTGATAAAAGCGCTGCTGTTCGTCAGCACTTTCCCTGTTTAATTCGTCGACGACCTGCGCAAACTCTTCCTGCCATTCCGTTGAACCGCCGCTGTTAAAGCAAAGACCTTCCTTCAGCCGATGCAGCAAAACATCCACCGGATATGTGCCGCTGCGATACTTTCGCCAAAACGAATTGATAATCTTTAACCGTTCCAAGCGATAAAACTCCGCACGATTACGACAATACTCCGCATACTTCTGCTGACGTTTGCGGGAATCCATTTTTCTGTGCACCACTCTGCCAAATACTGCCAAGATAAACAAGGCAAAAATGAAGATTGTTTCCATAAATTATATTTTAATAATTATTAAATTGGGTTGATTATAGCATCATCTTGTTTTTTGTCAACTCTTTTGAGGCCATGGCTATTGCAGTTCAAACATATCTTTGCCGACACCGCATAACGGACAGCGCCAATCCTCCGGCAGTTCTTCAAACGGGATATCTCCTTCGTAAACATAGCCGCAAAGCGTACATGTCCAGCGTTTTTCGGCAGAGACCGGCGATGACGGCTGAGCTGCGGATGATGAAGATGACGCAGACATTGCCGTTTGGGACTTTTTACAAGCGGCATTACCGGCCGAACGCCCGGCTTTATACGCGCTGAAAGCAATGGCGACCTGTTCCTTAAACCCGTCGCGATAATATTTATAGGTCAGCGGCTCGCCGGAGCGGCTGTCAAACGCATCAACGACCTCGGCAATAAACACCGTATTGCTCGCATATATCAGTTTGTTGACAACCCGTACCCTGATTTTGGCCAAAGCATCCGAAATATACGGCAAGCCATCGATTTCCGCAAAGGGTATGTTCTGCCACTTTTTGACGTCGCGGCTGCTCTGATAGCCGAAATTTGCCACGACAAACGGGTCGGTTTCTTTCGCCAAAACGCTTATGCCGAACTCGCCGGCTTTTTCAATGCAGCTTTTGGTATGGCTGTTATTCATACATGACACCATTATCAGGTACGGCGAAACGGCGATTTGACTTACGGCATCGACCAAAGAGCCGGCGTACCCCTCCCCGTCTTGTACAGACAATACATAAAGACCGTTCGTTATCGTATATAAAGCGTTTTCCTGCATATTTCCCTCCGTCTGCCGGTTGTTATGCCGTTTAATATAGACCGGAGCTGCTAAAATAGCAAGGGGAACTTTGGTGCTTTAAACGCATCTTCATACGACAGAAGGCAAAGCTTAAATCAAAATCTGAAATAAATAAAAGGATTATACGTAGATGCTGCAATTTCCGCCGAAGACAGGACAAATAATAAAATCAGCCATACGTTCACCAGTGTCCGCAGAACTTTATGTTTATATTTGATATCAAGCATCCCTTTGAATAAGGGCATGGCGCAAAAGACAGCCGCCGTAAAGGCTATAATTTCAATATTATCAATATAATAAGGCAATTTATACGTAATCTGATGTTCTGCAATCAGACCGAACATATTCTTGATATACTCACACGCGTACGCCATATTATCGGCGCGGAACATCACCCATCCTATAACAAATGCGAATATTGTATAAAGATGCTGCGCTATATTGATTTTTAAACCACCACTTCTTTTATGCCAGCCGGTAATTTTTTCAAAAATGATAAATATCCCGTGCCACAATCCCCAAAAGACAAAGTTCCAACTTGCGCCATGCCAAATTCCCGTCGCTAAAAAGACCACAAAAAGATTAAACAAATTGCGCCTTTGGGAAACTCTGTTCCCTCCCAGCGGGATATACAAATATTCTTTAAACCATGTAGAAAGGGAGATATGCCATCTTCTCCAAAACTCGGTGATAGACTTAGAAATATACGGATAGTTGAAGTTTTCTAAGAACTTAAACCCAAAGATGGAACCTAATCCGATAGCCATATCCGAGTAACCGCTGAAATCGTAATAAAGCTGTAGAGTGTAAGCTATGGCACCAATCCAGGCGGTAAGCGTGTCAAACTGTTCTACCGGCTGCGCAAAAATTTTATCGGCAACAGCTCCTAATGTATTAGTAATCAGCATTTTTTTTGCCAATCCGATAATAAAACGCTTCACCCCATACGCAACTTTATCGAAGGTAACCGTTCTGCAGGAAATCTGTTCAGCCACATCATGATATTTGACAATCGGACCAGCTACCAATTGCGGAAAAAGCGTTATATATAAAGCCAGCTTATAAATATCCCGCTGAGCCTTGACCTCCCCTCGGTATACATCAACTACGTAACTGAGTGCCTGAAATGTGTAGAATGATATTCCAATCGGCATGATGACATCAATAAAATCGATATGCGTATGAAAAAGATGATTGATGTTATCCAGCACAAAATTAAAGTATTTGAAATAAAACAGAAAGCTCAAATCTACCAAAATCGTCGCAACCAAAAGCAACTTGCGATGTATAAGGTTACGGCTGCGGCTGATATAATTTGCCCCCGTATAATTCACAAGTATTGTTAAAATCATAATTGCCAGATATTTCGGCTCTCCCCAAGCGTAAAACAGCATACTGGCAGCAAGAAGAATATAGTTTCTTATCTCCGGACGCACCAATAAATAAATGGCACAAACAATCGGTAAAAACATAAAAACAAATGTCATCGATGAAAATAGCATGGCTTAGTCCTTTATGGTTCGCAGTTTATCGGTATAGATTTCTTGAAATAGTAGTATGAGTACATCAGGCTTAAATTCTAAAATTTCTTTTTTCCAGCGCGATAATTTTAGATCGTCATATGATGCAGTATTGCAACGAAATCTTTTTATATCCTTAAATGAATAAACCAGAAAAGGCTTAAAATTTTCTGTAAAAGAATTCCCTATCAATAAGGCCTTATATTTACCATCAGAATTGTGAAATTCTCCATATGATATTGCATTAATATGTTTATTTTTGCCATCATAATATTTGTAATCAATATTAAGGGAGCAATCTTGATTTTGATGTAGCAAATTGCAAGTATATCCTTGCCAATACTTTCTATCTGCTTCCGCTCTGACTTTCTTACTATAAGAAATATCAAAATCTCCTTCTTTTGTTTCATAAATATCTGGAAAGTCTTTTTTTAACTGCTTTAATAAAGCTTGATACCCTATATATGCTCCCCAATCAGTCCAATGATGATCTGTTTTAAAATATACATAATCGCTCTTATCTGCTTCTTTTAACTCATCAAGCGGATAAATAATCTCAAAATTTAAAGTTTCTTTTATATATTTGATAAATTGAGGTAGAGTATCATTATATTCTTTTAGTTTATTATTTATCAATCCGTCTTTTGCGTAATATATTTTAGCAGGTACAATTTCCATATAGCATTTAATATTATTTTCTTTACAAAATTGCAGTAGATACTGAATATTTTTTTTATATTGCACTTTTTGCTTTTCTGATATGGTAAGAGTTGATAATTCATTATCGTTGAAATACCAATCATTTTTAAGCTTAGATGCTTTTGCTGTTATGGTGTATTTGTTTATCTTTTTTATTTTATAATATACCTTTATAAGTTCATCTCTTCCCCAAAATCTATCACTAAACCAAGCGTCAAAATTTTTACCGTATTTTAAGTTGTACCCCCCCCAATAATCAATTAAAGGTGTGTATTTCGCAAGCATTCTGTTTTCCTGTTCGGATTTTTCCGCATCAGAAATATGCAACATTGGTACAAATAATAATATAAAAAATACGGTCAAAAAGACAATATCAATGCGCGAATGATGTTCTTCTATTTTAAAACGAGAAAGATATTTTCCAAGTTTATAGGTAAATAAAAAATATGAGGTTACCAAAATCACAAAACCATAAATATTTACTTTAATCTCCTGATAATCAAGCAATTTAATTGTAAGCGCAGTGAATAAAAACGCGATACAAATTCCCCCCCCTATATATTTTCTCTGCCAAATCAAAAAATACCCAGCAATAAGCAATGCTATACAAATAATATAGATAATTCCTTTTTCTTCCATACTTTGAGGAACATAATATTTTTTATATTTCAAATCGATATTAAGCTTATCTCCTTTATCAGTTGTGATAGAATAGCGAAAGGGTTTATTATGCCAAACAGCTACAGGTTCAGCAATAATCTCTTTACCATTAATAGAAAAATTTGTGTATTCTACCCAATGTTTAATTAATCCCTTTGAAGGATTATCCTTGTATATAGGATCCCAAATTCCACGAAGTATAAAATTAATTTTACAGTTATCTCGTTTAATTAGAAGCTCTAAATGTTGCCTTTTTCCGTCATACTCTGTCACATAACCTTGATTACCGTTTTTAGCTAAATGATCTGCTTTAGATTGCTTCTTATTATTTATCATTACGTCAAAACAAGGAGTGTCCTTAGTTGCATATTCCAGCATATCAACACGCGCTGTTGTTGGATTATCTTTATAAATCCAGCTGTCTTTATTTAACAGAAAAAATATTGATGATACAATAAATATTCCACATAGTGATATAATATACTTTTTCATATTATTGTCTCCAAATTATTTATAAATATCTGGCAAAATTAAATGATTTGCTAAATATTATAAATTGGGATTTTAGCGCATCACGTTGTTGGGTTGTAAATTCAATTCCTAATTCTGTTAATTTTGCTTTCGTTTGAGAGATTGTTTCTTGTTCGCCTTTTCTTTCCGCATCATCAAAAATGATTATAAAATCATCTGCCAGATTACTCATAACTATATCAATAATATTAGAGCGAGGCAATAGCTGTCTGCTTCCCAATGGTCCATCTACTATAACAAGGTTATATTTTTTATCTTTTATAACATTATCTAATGCTCTGTATTTACGATTTTCAACACCTTTAAATTCAAAAAATTCCAAATTGCAGAGATGTATTTTGACCCTTTCATTTAATGGTAGTTGAGACTGATATATATCTATCCAATCTGCATCATTTTCAATAATATCAAGCGTCGCATTTTGATTTTTATAAGCAACATATTGTGAAGTTAGTTTTGATGTCTGCCCCATTCCCATTTCTAAAATATTCTGAGGATTAACATTATCTAAAACCCTAAATAATGTATAGATAAAACTATAGTTTGCAGCTCCGAGATACAAAGAAAAGTTTTTATCCTTAAGCCAATCTCTGTTTTGCATACTATCATGTAGCAGATCTGCAAAATTTAATTCTGAATAATTTTTATACTGCTGAAGCTTGACTTCTTCAATATTTTCAATTGCCTTATTTTGTATTCCTTCTAATGTTTTTATTGCATTTTGCGTATCCATTTTGCAGACTAAAATTTTCTCTAAAATTTCTGCCACATTATTCGCATCTACTACATTTTTATCTTCTAATTTTAAATATAAATCAGAAACAAGTGCTTTTAAGTCTGCATCTTTAGCAAAATTCAAATTTCGCACTCCTTCATACACATCTCGTAATCTGTCCAAAATATTCTGATGAGTATCTAGAGACGCTTTTTCAAAAGACTGTCTAGTTAAAAAATCGACACTTTTAAGTTCAGCTAAATCATTTTGTAAGCTTATTTGTGTACTATTCAATGCCTTATCTAAGGATAAGATATTTTCCTTAAATTCGCGTCTTAATTCCTCAAAATTTTCTCCAAGATTATACTTAACAGAATGATCAATTTTTTTTTCAAAGTTTTGGATTTTTTTCTGTAACTCGCCAATCTTTTTATCTTGAACAGATATTTTTGTACTTGAATCTTTAAGTAAATTAATCATTTCTGCTCGATTTTTTTCCAACACATACAAAAGCTGTTTCTGTTTATTTTTAAACTTAAATTTAATACCTAGCAGACAAATTTCTTTAGAATAATCTTTTTTTGTTATAGAAAAGAGACCTTCTCTAGCTCTGTTGCATTTTTTTTCTTGCGGTTTAACTTTGATCTTGTTATAAATTTTAGAAATAAGCTTATCAATATTCTTTTGAATATAATAAGATTTTGGATTGAGTTTTAATATTAATTCTTTGAGTTCTTGCTTTGTATATTGATGAAAACCTTGTATAACCTCAATCTCTATTGTCTGTCCGTCTTTTACCGGTATTTCATAGCGATATGGTTTATCGTGCCACACTTGAACAGGTGCCGACAAAATCTCTTTACCATCAATTTTTATTGATTTATAGTCAATCCAAATAGGTAGATTTTTTTCTCCTATATGCTTATAAATCCCCCTAAAAGCAAAATATAACCGACCATCTTGAATGACTTTAATTGTCATTTTTTGAATACCATTATTATATTCAACAACTTGTCCAACACCTTGTGCATTCGTAAACCAAGAAGGGGTTTCTATCTTACAATTAGAAGCTATAATTTTTACTCTATTTTGTTCTGTTCCGTTGTTTTTTATATCAATACGAGAAGATAAAAGTTGTTTTTGTATATATTTTCTCTGGATTTTTTTCTCTTTGTAATTCCAATATACCTTTTGACACAGATTATACGGTAGTAGTAAATATGGTTTAATTTTACTTCTCTTTGGTAATTTATAATATTCTCCAGTGTTTATATCATATGCAAGTTTAGGGAGCTTTATCATTTTTCCCAATTCAAATATAAATGATTTAGGTTCTGTAATGTGAGTTCCAGATGCACTCGTAAAAGTCATCTCTCCAAAATACAATTTCTTATTGGCCTCAAAAAAATCTACCCTAACAAAAGAAAATCCTTTAGACAAAAGCGTTGCAAATTCAATCATTTTATCCAAATTATATGGCTTAGGACAATTTTTTATATTTTGATAAATTTTTCCTTCACCTATTTTTTTATTGAGTAGATTCCACTTTAAATCGTATAAATTCCTTTTGTGTTCACTATAACGTTCACCATCAACCCAAATATATTTTACTATTCCATCAAAACATAAAAATTTGTAATCGCGTAAATTACCACTGTCGTCTTCCATATATTTTTCAATAATAATACGTGGTTTTATATCTCTATAGTGCAATTCAAATCCATAATAAAAGGCAAAATTGGTACTTATCCATTTATCTACTTTGGCTTTAGCTTCTGCTAAATCAAGTTTTGACTTATCTTTAACAATAATATTCCACCCTGCGCCATGGTTGCATTTAATTACAAATTGATTAGGTAGTTTATTAAAATCAATATCATCAAATTTATCGTATACACCTAAAAGAGGGATAAGGTATTGCTCACCGATTTTTTCCTTCACCCAATCGCGAACTAAATATTTATCGGCCAAGCGTGTCTTAATCGGCGTTGAATTATAGAGTTTAAGCCATTGTATTTTTTCATTAAATGTTTTTGGATTATCTAAATTCAAATATTTTCCGGTTATACTCATGTACCATTTTTTTAAATCTGACAAGTATTTATTATCAACAGGCTGAATTTTAAATTGTTTGCTTTCCTTATTCATTATATCTCGTATTTCGGGATAGTAATTGATAATCCTTTTATAATCAGCCCAAAATAAATTTTGACCTTGATCATTAACTTTACACAACCCAACCTGCTGAGATCCTGGTACATAATTGGCTGCAATAATTGGATTATCTACAACCCTAACTTTAACATGGTTCAACATTGCCTGAAACCAAAACCATTGATCGTCATTCGTTGGAGCCAATTTCATAATTAAATCTTCATTAAGTATATCTTTATAAAAACAATGAGGCGGATATAAAACACCACCTAATCCAACTAGTTTATTTAAATAACTTGACTTTTTATAATAATCATGTCCCCCTGTAATAATTGAAAAATGACTACCATTATTAATAAATTTTGTTATACGATGACAACTAATATCTTGTGGATGTTCTATATAACTGTTGTATAATTTTTCCAACCAATTGACGGCATAAATATTATCATCATCGGCTGTAACAATAATGGCATCAGGATATTTCTTTAAAGTAGGAATAAGCTTTTTATAAGACTTTATATCATGGTACCAATCAATTGTTAAACCTTTTGCTCGTAACGACAGTAGCTGTTCAGGCAAATCTTTTTCTTTATTAGGAAATTGCTCAGGAGCAAGCCATAAAATAACTTTATCAGCTTTTATTGACTGGTTTAAAATACTTTTAATGGTCTGATTTACCGTTTCGATACGGGCAGGATACGAAGTCAATGAGACGATTAACTGCGCTTTACTGTTTTTATTTTGATAGCTATTATAGCGATTAACAATCTCTTCATAAAAAGGAGTCTTTTTTGCACATTGCCACCATTCATTTCCAAAACTTAAATGCTTTGAGAACCAAACTTTTTGATTCCCTGCAAAATGTACTAACTTTGGATCTTTTTGAGCTGATAAATAATCTCCTTGTAAATCCTTAGGAATATCATTAAAGCGTCCGCGAATATAATTAGATTTTAAGCTCTCTTCATTAAAAAAGTTATAAAAATTCCATTTTTGTGATATATACAATACTTTCCCGTAGCAAGATGTATTTAATATATCTTGATCATGACATATTGGATTTTTTATTTCTTCAATTTTTTTAAGAAATACTTGTGTTAAATTTTCTTCTCTCATTTGGGAAACATTAAATACCAATATACCCGCCTGAAAATATTGTGTAGTATCAGGCATTTTTAAAATATTTTTAGTATAATCTTTACGATAAATATCATATATTTTGTAATTTTTAGTTCTAGCTGGATAGCTGACTATATCATTGGTAGCCATAATTACTTTTTTACCCATATTGATATTGTATAAGTCAGCAATGTCAGATCGTACTAAAATATCGCAATCAAGATATACCACTTTATCATATTGACTACAAATATCTGCAATAAAAATTCTGTAGTATGTTTCAACAGAAAAATAACGATTAATAAAGAAATTATATTTTGAAACAAAAGACTTAACATTAAAAAAGCGTATAGACACATTGGGACGTTCCATAGTGAGTAATATTTTTTTGTTTGCTTCTGAGATAGACGATTCTAAAACGATAATCTCATAAACATTACTGTCATTACTATGGCTAATGAGTGATTGAATTGAAACCGCTAAATATGGTACATAAGCATCATTTGCTGAATAAATTACAGGAATGGCATTGTCTGCTAATCTAGGAATATAATCAACGTCAATTGAGGTCCCTTTTTTATTTAAAATTTCAGGGATTCTGTTCATATCTATTACCTTTGTGCCAATTGTATAAATCTTATGCTTACTTTCAATACGCGAGCTTATGAAACTACCAAATATTTTCTTCTCATCATCAAAATTCTTAAATTTAATTTTTATGTTTTTATATGGTGATTGTTTATAATAATAACAAAATTGTTCCGTCAGATATAACATTTTATAAACCCATGGTTTTTTAGGACCTGCGTAATGTAAAATTATTGCTCTTTTATAATCAGCAACTTTATCTGGTGAAACGTATGTATTGTAAAAATTAGAAAGTTTCTCACTATTATGTTTGTCTGGATAAAAAACTAAGAAGTTAAACCAACAATTTAGATATTTTACCTTATCTCCCAATATTACATTCAGAGCATCTTGATCCATATAAAACTCACCATTATCCATTCGCCAATCTAATAATTTTCTAGAACAATCATCTTCTCTCATTTTTTCCAAATTTAACAACAATACCCCTGAATTGAAATAATCTTCATTCTCACAAACTGATGATTTATGATATAAATAAGGCGTCATTGTAACTGCGTCTTTAACAACTGCCCCATAATACCCATCTAAACTTGTATTATAAAAATCTAACAAGTCTCCCTGCACCAATAAATCTCCATCAAGATAAAGAATTTTTTCATCCTGCTTAAAAATTATGGGCAAATCAAATTTTAACAAAGCGGTCGGAGTAATATAACGGCTTTGTTTTATTCCATTAAATTTATCTAAATTAGAAATTTCAGTAATTTTTATTTTTACAGTATCGGTTTCTAGCTTATAAAACTTTTCTTTAACATCCTCCGATAATTGATAACCAAGGATGTTAACTTCATAGATGCTATCATCTTTTTTATTACATATCGCAGATTGAATGGCTACAACTGTAGGCATCGCATACCCACTATCAGTAATAAATGCCAATTTTACTATTTTGTTGATTTTCTCTTGCTTATTCTTCTGCTTTTTCATATCTAATCTTCCTATAAGATGTAATGTTATTTCATTTGTTGTTCTAATGCTTTGATTTCGGCCTTGAGCCTGTCGCATTCTTCCTGCAAGCGCAGCGGATATTCCAATGCATACCGCAATCTGCCGCGCCAGTTCATTTCGTCAAATACCGGAGAGACATGTTCTCCGCTTACACTGCTGTAACATCTGCCTTCTTTCCGTCCGCTGATCAAATAGTGAACCAATGGGCAGATCCCCTTTGCGGCAACTTCGGGATAATCTGCCAAATATTGGTTTCCGTCAAATTTTGGGCTTGGGTTGCGCCCTTCCTGCCAGCCGTATTTAACGTAGTGTCTGGCTGCGCTCATTTTGCGAGTCTTAACGTCCGGGTTTTGTGCCAAATACCACTTGGTATCAAACAAGCTTGATGCCTTTACCAGTTCTATCTGACGTTTTTGATTGTATTTTTCTTTGCTTATCAGGTGAAACATCCTGACAAGCTTCAATACTGTTAAGTTCATAGTATTTTCCTTTTCTGATTCGTTTCTTAGTCCTAAAGTTTGATAAAATCGTTTTTGGAAACGTTTATCCGCCGGATAGTCCCTAAGGCTCCTTTGCAAAAATTGCAAATATTCGGTTTGTTCATCTCCGGACAAGTGCGCTTCTTCCTTTAGTTTCAGTGCTCTTTTCAGCACTTCGACAATATCTTTTTTACGTTTCTTTTGTTTTGCTGTATCTTTACCGATTGAATCTTCCTGTATTGTATATTCATAATTAGGCGTATCGACCAATATGATATTATCAGTTTGCATAAATGCCTGTAAGACAAACAAATTGTCCGCAGTATACAAACCTTCCGTAAATCGAATATGATGCGTATTCAGATATTTCTTCCGGTAAAGTTTATCCCATATCGCACCGTTTTTCAAAACCCGGTATTTATCCTGCGGAGCCTTGATTTGGCCTATTCGGTGCAAAAGATTGTTATATGCGGCATAAACAATATCAGCATCCTGTGCTTTCGCCTGTTGATACAAGCTGGCAAAATAATCCGATGGAATAGCATCATCGCAATCAAAAAAGCCGACATACTCTCCCCTTGCCTGCACGAGACCTATATTTCTCGCATGAGACGGCCCTTCGTTTTCCGGGCTTTTTATGAGATAAAAACGCTTATCTCCCCCGACTTTCTCCTTTAATATTTCATACGTTTTATCGGCCGATCCGTCATCTATGATAATAAACTCTATTTTCTTTAGCGTCTGCTTTTGAAGATTACACAGCAGATTTTCTACCCATTGTTCTCGATTATATATCGGGGTTATGACACTGACTTTTGCCGTCATGCCCTTACCTCCCCGCCGGATACCTGGACATTGCTGTGCTTTGCAAACACCGGAATTTTACAAATTTTAATGATAGTTTTGCCGGATTTGGTGATTTTCTTTTGAAAAAGAAAACGTTTTGCCTTGTATCTGAAATGCTGCCATACTATTGCAGAAAATGGCGGAAGAGCATTTTTCAGCTTCCTGTTGAAACGAACGGCGCAATATCTTGTAAATAAAGGGGATTTCTCCAAATATCCGCTGTCCGGATAAAAACTTTTTTTCTTTATGACGGGAGTTCCGTGCTTTATCAGAAAAACCGGATGCACCGTCAGATTTTTATCGTTCCACGCAGGCAAGATAGAACCATTATGCTCAGAAAACCAGCTTATTGCTTTAAATCCGTCTGCTGTAAGCTTTTCGCTCAACCCTACTTCATAATTTTCAATTACATCCTGAACCGTTTTTTGCGCAGTAATGCCGGTTATAAATTGATTAAAGACTTTTGATTGAAAGACCTGTGGGCGAAACACCATAAAGTAACTCTGGATATGGCGGGAAAACTCCGTATTTTCGGTTATTCCCCAAAAATCGCATTCTTTCCCCTGCATTTCGTCAAACACGGGCTTAAACGGATGAACCGGCGCGTAACAGCTGTCGTTGCAAAAAATCAGTTCTTCCACGCCGTCCAACAGTCCGTGATTTTGAGCATAGGCAAAACCGCGCTTATAAGAACCGAAATCATATTCCCCATGGCTGGCGGCTAATATGCAGCAGACCTCCCGCGATATTTTTTCCGCCTCCCCAGCAACCAAACCGTTATCGCATACATAAATCACATTGTCCGCCACTTCTTTTAGAGCGCGAATATAATACAAATCTGCCTTATCGACATATCCGTTCCCGTCCCATGCGGCATAAACGGCCAGACGGCGGTGCCGCAGAGGCGCGTTGGAAAATTCCCTGACCACCGGATATACCGGCAAGTAATCCTGCGATACCCATACCGGAAGCCGGCATATTTTCAATATCTTTTTGCCGCTTTTGGTCGTCTTGTGTTGAAATAGAAAACGTGTAATACCGGCAACCAGACGTTCCGTATAATATTCCTTATACTTAACGCCGTAAATCTTATATCCCCGTGCGGTTACGGACATTCCAAACAAGCGTTCCAAAACATGCGCCAGCGTATAATCGCGAATTTGGGAATCTGCGGCTTCAAAATCGTTTATGCCGTATCGCAAAAACGGCTGTAACAGTCTGGCTCGCACGATAAACATTGTTCCGGCGATAAAGTTGAAATTTTCAATCGGCGGCAGATGCATCTTCTCAGCCTCGTTTTTAATGGAAGCCTCCAGCATTTTATATGTGCCGGCCTCGCCGGTCAGGCAAAAGCCGTTGCCAACCATTCCGATATCCGTTTCATTTTCCAACAGTGCAAAATTCCTTCTGACGATTTCGGGCGTTTCCAACAGAGCATCCAACAGTATCTTGCTCCACGCCGCCGTATGAAAGCGTATGCCGTTAAAACAGCAATACTCGCCGTGTTGACGGCGTTTGGTATGAATCTTGAGAATATAGTCGTATTCGTCGAGGCGGACACGGTGGAGAAAGTCGATAAACGGGCCGACATCATAGCCGCAGTTTTCCGGACGCCAGATGACGGCGGCAGGGAAAGCGGCGCGGATTTGGGCGTCCGCGGCGGCGAAACTGTCAGTGCGAGCGTCCGTTTCGGCGGCAGGGGAAATAATTTCGGCAGAAAGATGCGCAGCGTTTTTTCCGGTGGCGGAAAACGAACAGACGGCGGCGGGCATTGTTACAAACAAATCCCACGTTATGCCGGCACGATTCAGATTTTCCAACCGGGCAAGCAATTCCGGAAGTTGTTCCAGATAATACAAATGTAAATGAACGGCTACTTTCATTTCATCCCCCGCCAATGTAAAGCAAGGTTACACAGCTGCAGCAGACGGTTCCGGCGTACCGGCAAGATTGTCCGTTCAAGGATTTCTGCCGAATTTATCCCGCCATATACAACCGCATTCAGGCAGCGTTTTACAAGATACTGCGCGCAGATTGCGGAAAACTCCGCCGCGGGAACGATTTGCCGCCGTGCATTTTCCGCCGCGAGTTTGGCCAACACCTGTTCAACGCGGCTTAACACTTCCGCATCTCTTATATGGCACCTGCCCTGCGCCGCATATTCGTCAAACACAGACTTTTCTTCCGCGCTCAGTTCTATCCCCCCTGATTTGAACCACATATCGTGAAACAGGCATTGTTCCCGATATATTTCCGGCTTGCAGCGTTTGGACACCATATCCTTATGAAAACGATAGCGGTACAAGACATCGGGAATGTTGGCCAGCCGGGAACGGCGGCTGATGTCGTAATAAAATTGACGATCGTTCAGGCTAATGAAATTTTCATTATAACGGATGCCAGCCTCCGCCACCAGACGGCGACGAAACATGATGGTCGGATGATGTATGGACGACTTAAACAGCAGCGATGCGCGAATCACAGCATCGTCCGCAGGATTTTTTATCGTTTTGAAACGGTTAATTTCGCCAAATTTTTTATACCCGGTGCCGACGAGCCCCACCTCGGGATGACATTGCAAATACGAATATTGTCTTGCCAGGCGCCGTGGAAGCGACTGATCATCATGGTTCATCACCGCCACATAATCGCAGCAGGCAAGTTCCAGCAGACGGTTATAGCTTCCTGCGACTCCCAGTGTCCGCTCACTGGCGACATATTTTATCCGTGCGTCCCGGTATGACTGCACAACCTCGCGCAAAGACGCATCGCACGGACTGTCATCTAAAATAAGGAATTCATAATCACCAAAGCTCTGAGACAATATGCTTTCTACCGCCGAGCGCAAATACTGTTCCTTTGTCCGGTATATCGGCATTATGACACTTATTTCAGGCATATGAACCTCGTGAATAACCTCATATTGTTTAATTTAAACGTTCGTTTTATTTCATCATTTTTGATATGTAATCATGATTATGCCATTTTGTAGTATTTTTCTTGAAAAATAACATTTTACTGTTGCTTTAAAAAATACGTATGATAGTAGAAATTAAATGAACGTTTTATTTCATCACCTTAAAGATATAGAATAAAGAAACAATTTCCGGCACTGTCGACATCAAACGGCGGGAACAAGGCAACATGAAAATTATGCTTGAAATTCTCTTATTTCCAAGCTATTTTGGCGGTGAAAGTGCAATAAAACACTAATATTTGAGGTGAAAATGAACGTACAAATTGTTGATTTGACGCCGGAGTATATCGACGGCGCATTAGATGTTTTTTACGAATCCAACCTGCTGCATTGTTCCGGAGCGCCGGATTATTTCCGCAAAACACCCAAGGAACATTCGCGCCCCTATTTGGAATGGATTATCAGAAACGAAAACACTTTCGGCCTGGTCGCTTTGGCGGACGGCAAAGTGGCAGGAATCGTTTTTGCGGCAAAAGAAGAAAAACCCGACACTCTGTTTCTTTACCAAAGATATTATAAAATTTATGACATTGCCGTCAGCGAAGCTTTCCGCGGGCAAAAAATCGGACAAAGACTTAACGAGGCCGTCAAAGCAAGAGCCAAAGCCGACAACATTGCCAATATTGAACTGGAGGTCTTCTGCTTCAATTCCGGCGCCATGGCTTTTTATCATAAACTGGGCTATACGGAAGTTTCACAGATTATGAGCCTGAAAGTCTGACACATTCCGTCGGCTACGCTGTCTGCCGTGCAGTCCAACCAATTCTGACCGGCGGCAGCGGGCTGATGCAGACCACCGGCGACGCAATCAGCCGTGCAGTTCCACCAGATACTGGTCAAAATCGCGGGCTGCTTTGGTCGACCACCCCATGAAATGCTTGTCGCCGATGCAGACAACCGGAGCGACAACGCTTTTGAAACCAAATTTTTTCGCACATTGTTTCAGCAGCGAGCGCCCTTCTTCGGTTTCCAAATCAACCCGGACAACATCCGGGCGGGTCAGATAACGTTCGTTGATATACTCCAGAGCGTTTTGGCAAATCGGGCATCCCTGAAGATACAGCACATACGCTTTGTTGTCTTCCAGAACGGGGGCTTTTTTGCGGCGGGCATAGGCCGGCGCAGCAAGAACGGCTGCGGCCAGCAATATACTTAAAAACTTTAACATGTTACATTCTCCTTTGCCGTTAAGATACGGGTTTAAAACGAGATGTCAACATTATTGCAAAATACTTTACGTTTTTTTAACAAGTTTCAGAATAATTATGGCGTTAAGAGGTACAAACGATGGCTAGAAAAAACATATTGGACATTACGGCGCAAAAATTCGCGGCCAAAAAACTGGCGCTGCGGCGCATGATTTTGCGCAAGCTGGCAACACGGCGTCTGGCGGCGTGAAAAACGGCGGCACTCGGCATGGTTATGCTGCTGCTCGGCGGCTGCCACGTTGCGCAGCTGACGACGCTTTACACTGACGAGACATCGGTCGAGGAAAACGGCATCCGCTATGATGCGGCACACAGGCCGATTACAGGCGTGTATCAGAAATATGCCGACAATATGCAGCTGCAGGAAGAAATCCACTATGTCGACGGGAAAATCAGCGGTTTGTACAAAGCTTATGACCGTGACGGGTCGGTTTTGCTGGAAGCGTATTAC
>OHMT01000193.1_pt1 | contig 50819 bp, 49 predicted proteins | sample 1569371 | NCBI WGS metagenome assembly OHMT01 (sample SAMEA3879500, study PRJEB24766) | human gut metagenome | biome: human-associated habitat; feature: feces | place: USA | collected 1985/1987 | reverse complement strand
GATGCGTTCCTCGTCAAATACAACTCGATGAACCAAGCCGGGAAGTATGTTGCACCCGGTATTGACGAACCGTGCCCGACCGTGGCGGCGCAGAACCGCCTCGGCGTAGCAAAGGTGTACTACCTCTGCAAGCACTTCGGCGGCTCTCCCGAAGGAAAATGTACGGCCGTCGATGCGCCCGCGGGCGCGATTACCTGCCGGGATCACCACGCCTTCGTTTCGGCCTGCTATGGCAACGGGTTCGACTCGTCGATCGAGCGGCCGTCACCGACCGTTACGACGAAAGACCGTTTGCAACGGGTGCGTCCGTTCTTCGCCAACTACTATTCCGGCGGCGGCCAGACGGCGGGAACGGACGGCCCGGCTCCGGCCGTCATGACGAACCCGAAGCAGCGGCTCGTCACGCCGTGGATCATGAACACCAACTTCAGCAATGTCGGCAGCTCGCTCGACGCTCCGGCCCAAACCGTGACGGCCAACCGCAAGTGGCAATACCTGATGAACCCGCAGTTCGCCTCGGCGGGTGCCGCGACCGATCGGCCGTGCTTCACGCTGATCGCCCGCATGGACAAGCGGCCGCCGCAGTTGGTGACGGCCGAAGCGGCCGGCGAGGAGCTGCCCTCGTTCATCAGGCTGGAGAACGGGACGCTGGTTTACGAGATTTACCCGGAAGATACGCCGATGTTGATGCGGATAAAGGAATTCATGGCGTTGTACGGACTGGTGGATATCCGGATGCGGATGCTGCGCATCCCGGAGCTGAAGCGGATCATGGGCTTCCCGGAGAACTACGTACTGATCGGGACACAGGGCGAGCAGAAGAAGTTCATCGGCAACGCCGTCGAAGTGAACATGGCGCGGGTTCTCTGCGAAGCTCTGGTGGCGAAACTTTACGAGTTGAACATCGTGCCGCAGCGGTTTGCGGCGTAAAATACACAATAAACGAAATAAAACAACAAAAATTATGAAAAGTGAAAAAGCAAGACAAGAATTGGATGACGGTAGCTGGAAAGTTGAAGTCAATTGTGAAGGCGAAGAATTTGACCTGCCATATCATGCCGTGAGAGTAGATGTAGCACAGTATGCGGTCGAACTTGCCGAGCAAGAGGCCGAGGAACGGATGCGCGAGAAAGCAATAGAGGTGCATAGAAAAGTCTGCTTCTTTCGAAATTTTAAAGACAATACTTGTGCAAATACGGCAACTAAATGCGGCGAACATAGCTGCCATTACATGAATTATCTTATCCAAAAACTGAACGAGGAATGAAAGATCAAGTAACAAGCATCGAGCAGTCGAAGCGGTTGATCGAACTGGGAGTGCCCACGGAGAAGGCGAGCATGGTGTGGGAGTATTGGATTAATCAGGATTTTTCCAAAGACCCTTCTGAAGAGGTGTTTTACAACCTGAATACCAAAGCAAACAGGCAAATCGATCCAAGCGATAGGGATGTCCCTGCCTTCACGGTCGCCGACCTGCTGGGGCTGATTAAACCCATTCATATTTTCGAGAATTTATGGTGCCCTTGTATCGAAAGGACAAAGGGTAATGATGGCTGGATGTTCGAATACGGCGGCATGTCAGAGGATGAAGATTTCGGTTACGCTCAATGTCACAGTATTGTCGATCTGCTCGTAAGTCGTATTGAATGGGTAGTGTCCAACGGTTATAAACTGAATTTATGAAAAGTGAAAAAAAGAAAGGAGTGTGCTGATGAAAATGTAAAACCGGCAGGGCGACGACAGGCATCTTATAAAATGGGAAAATTGGTATAAGAAGAACATTCGGAAATTAGGGGTTCGAGTCCCCGGTCGCCCACAAATAACCGCCATAAGGCATAAAAAATATTTAATGATGAGAGAAATGCTCACCCACTACATCGATCGATACGCTGCATACGGATTGCAGTTCGAGGTTTCGATGAAGGTACAGAAAAGAGACAAAACCGGATTCTCCATCATCAGCCAGCAGTTACCGATCCTTCGGCCGGGTGATGATGTTCGTAACGAGATCTCACATGAGGGACATCGACTCGTTCCATTGGTTGGATGTGCGGCGATCGTATTCAAGTGTTCTCCGGATCAGGTCGCCTTCGATAAGGAAATCGGTGTCGCTTATCGGCTCGGCCCGTTGCACATTCCAGCGATCAAATTGATGTATCTGCCGGAAACCGGAGATTTTTCCGCATGCTATTTGAACGGCGAACACTACCCTATCTATTCATATCACCGACTTTATGACTACCTCGACATGCTTCTGATCGATTACCGGGGATTAATCGGCGAGGGGCTTGCCGTCAGCAATCATGCCGTAAAATGCGATCCGTATGAATGACCTATATGACATATCAGGTTCCCTTTCAAGAGCAGGCCATGCATTTGCGGCCTGCTCCTCGTCTATGACAGTCGCGGCCCAAGCTGCCGCTGCGTCATGTATTGAAATCCACAGGATCATCGAAGCCGCCGAGCGCTACCGCCGGAGTCCGGCGTTTCGCATGTTGGCAGGTATTCGCCGCAAGTACCGCCACGAATTGAAAAAATGCCAACTACATGAACTACACGAACTACAACGTTAATAATCAATGAAATAAACACAACTACTTTAACAACAAAAAAACTACATAAAACTACATTTTCATCACTTTCAAACTCTTAAAACTACAATCACTATGAAAAGCTACTTTTGTAGTTTTGTAAATATCTGATTTTCAACATGTAGTTAATTGTAGTTCGTGTAGTTGCCCAAAATAGGTACCCTTTTTATGAAAACATACTATGACCTTTCCGACGAAGAGTTCTTGAGGTATCTTCGTTTATTGGTAGCGCAGCTCTCACGGCTGCCACCCAGCCGCTGGCAGCGGATTGCGGCTATTGCAGGTAATCCCGAAGAGTTTATTGGAATCGTGCAGTCCATGTGTAACGACGGGCTGTTCGACTGGATAGATGAATTCGGGAACCGTTGCTGCTTTATCGACATAAAAGACGATTCTCTGATCAGGCTCGATCCTATGTATGTACGAACCTTAAAAACCGGAATTGATAAACGAATATGGAAATGAGACTCACCTTCGATGTAGATGACCGAATACACATGGATTACCTCGCCTATCTCTTCGAGCGGGACAATACAGGCGCTTATATCGTAACAGCCCGAAATTGTTTTGGGAAATTGATCATCGGCCACACTCAAGCTGCAAGCCTCCCGCCCAGAGAAGCTTGCGGAAAATTTGCAGTGACATTTATACTACCGATCAACGAGGCCACTCAGAACTTCCAAAATAAGTTCATCTACCTCTCGGCCCAAGCGACCAAGCAGCTCAACATCTCCTTGCGTGCCTACTTTGAACTCGATTTTTGGGAGTTCGTGCAGCGCCGAAAAGCCCTGCGCCAACGCAAAGAGGAGATTATCGAAGCGTTCATCCTCTCCCGTAAATTGTTCTCGGCTGAATATTTTGAATCCCTCCACAAGCGGGCCTATCGTCGGGAACTGAAGGAACTGGAAGCCTTGAAACGGAAACTGACCCGCCGTGCATACTACATCGAATCGCTCGTCGATGAGCCGAAAAAAGTTTAACCGAAAATCGTAATTATTTCTACAAATTCACTGATAATATGCTTAAAATTATCACCTCTATCGCCTTAAAACCGGCGGCATGTCCTGCCGCCGAGTTTCGGCGGGTTCCGTTGGTCAGTCCGTTCGGTAAACTCAAAATCGCAACAACCCGTGAAGATGCTGGAGAACTCTTGACGATTACTCTGACAGCAACACTCCGTTCTGACGATGCTTTCCTGCATGAACCGGCGATTGCCCGCGTTAAGTGGCACAGCGGCTCCCTTACTTTCGGCAGCAAGGACATCCCGGCCCTACTTACACTGACCGAGGAAGAAACCCTCGTTGCCACCTGCAAATACCAAACGACGATCGAAGCGGTAAGAACGTAACGCCGTCCTTTTTATGCGGTCTGCGACCAAGTAGATTTGCATAAAAAAGAAATGAAACGCCTGATCACCCCGGAGAACAACGTCAAGCTGGCCCTCGAACTGCGCCGCGGTCGTTGGCTCGTTCACGATATTTCCACTCTCATACCAACGGCCATTTCGCTGCTCCAGCAACAGGACATTCTGCTCCAATCTGCCGAGCGGGAATTCGACGTCATACTTTATGACGTAAACGCCCGTGCCGTTTCTGCCAATGCAGCCAGAAGCGGCGACCCCTGCGTTGCTATAATCCCGATATCCGGTACGATTACCAAATACGACTCCTGCGGAACGATCGGAACGGCCACATATGCGCAGGCCCTTCTCGCTGCTGCGGCTGACACAAACGTCGTTGCCTGCGTTCTCGACATTGACTCCGGCGGCGGGAATTCGACGGCCGTTCCCTTGATGCTGGATGCAATCCGGAAATTCAAAGCCACAGGGAAGCCTCTGCTCGCACATGCCGATTTTTGCGCGTCAGCAGCTTATTGGATCGCCGCACAATGCGACGCCGTCTATTGCGACAACGCCATCACATCGGAAGTAGGGTCGATCGGCGCATATACATATTTCATCGATGACCGCGAGGCATTGGAAAAATCCGGACAGAAGGTTCACGAAATATATGCGGAAGAGTCATCCGACAAAAACCTCGCATACCGTCAAGCGCTCACCGGAAACTACACGCTGATCCGCATGCGCCTGTCTCATTTGGTCGCCGCGTTCCATACCGACGTCAAAGCGGGCCGGCAAGCCCTCCGGGCCGACGCTCCGGGAGTATTGACCGGCGCGACTTTCTTCGCAGACAAAGCTATTGAAAACGGCCTTGCCGACGGCATCGCTACTCTACAGGAATGCGTCGATCACGCCTTCGTCCGCGCAAGTATTCACTCATAATTATATCAAACATGAAATTGAACTGGAACTTTATCTCGAAAATCTTCGCCCGAACTGTCGGGGTGGAAAATCTTTCGCGTGATGCAGAAGGGCGTGAGGTACTCTCTGCAGATCAGCGTAAGATTCTCGAACAGAAATTTGGCCCGGAAGCCTTGCAGTACTACGACGCATACGTCGCAAACGATGCAAGTGACGACGCACAGAAAGAACAGCTTTTGCTGAACTTCCTCGATGCCATCGGTCGCTCCGGCGGCGACGACAAAAATAAGTTACGGCAGGAGCTGGCAAAAGCAGAAGAAAAAATCGCGTCGATGTCTGCCCAGATGGCGATCTTACAGCAGGAGAAGGAGAAACTCGCCAAAGCCCGCGAGGATAAGCCCGCTGCGACCGAAGTATTCGGGAAAGGCGAAGGCCGTACCTTCACGATCGACGCGAAGGCATCCCACAACCGCCTCGCGCTCGAAGCTCTGGCCACGGGCCAGCTTCCGACTTTCTCCGCAGCCACGATCGACGTGGATGATCTGAAAAAGGAACTGGGCACCTACTCGTCGCAGGGAAACAGTCTGGAACTCATGCAGGACATCTACCGGGGTTTCACCACGGCAAAGTTCATGACGCCGAAGCGTGCGATCGAAACCTACAAAGCCGTCCGCTCGGACTATACGTCCGTCGTACAGGAGTTCTCGGCCAAGTGGACACCGTCAGGCGATGCACGGTTCACTGCCATCAAAATCCAGAACTACCGGCATAAGATCAACTTTGCGATCGTCCCGGCCGACGTCGCCAACTCGTGGCTGTTGTCGCTCTACAACGAGCGTCTGTCCCCCGATCAGATGCCGATCACACGCTACATCGTGCAAAAGATTCTGCTGCCGTCGATCCTTCAGGATATCGAGATGAAAATGATCGGCAAAGGCAAGTACAAGGCCAAGGAGAATCCGACCGATGTCGGTAAGCCGGAAGAGTCGATGAACGGCATCGAGACGCTGCTCGTAGAAGCGGCCAAATCGGGTGATAAGGGTATCAATTTCTACCCGAACGCAAAGGATCTGCGCACAGCAACAGATGCCGAAGTCGTCGAGTACATCGATGACTTTGCCCACAAGATTCTGGCGAAGTATCAGTCCCTGAAGATGAACATCTTCCTGTCTGCCGATCTCTACGTGAAATACAAACGAGGTTACAAAGACAAGTGGGGAGCTGGCAGCGGCACGGAGAATCCCGATTTCGGCAAAGACCGTGTCGATTTCACGAACTTCTCGCTTCAGGTACTCGACTGCCTGTACGGTTCGCCGATCATCTTCTGCACGCCGAAGTCGAACTTCATCATGTTGCAGAACCTGAACCAGCCGCAGGTGATCACCGACATCCAGAAGGTCGATTACGAAGTCCGCTACTACGGCGAATTCTGGCTCGGTGTCGGCTTCGCGTTTGGCGAGATGCTCTTTGCCTCCGTACCGGCCGACTACGACCCGCAGGCCGCAATCTCGGATGACGGCTCGACCGACTTCTGGAAAAAGACCAACACTGCCGGCGAAGTGGAAAATCCCACCGAGGGCGCATAGTATCAAACCTTAACACCGATTATCATGTATAACCCTGTATCAATTCTGAAAACGGACGAGGGCGCAGGCTGCCCTCGTCCCAAAAACCCGACAATAATCCTCGTCCCGGTCGAATTCGTCGCTGCGGAGCCGACGCGGGAAATCGGGGACGTCGTCATGAAAAGCGATCTGGAGCTGATCGCAGAAAAGAAAGCGATCGGCATCTACGCCACGCCGAGTACGATCGAATGCACCGAAGAGTCTGAAGGAGATCCCGACGCCCGCGGCGTCAAAGTCGGCATCGCCTTCGAACATCCGGGCGATTCGGCCGAGATTGCCGGTTTCACGGAGTACGCCCGCAACCGTGGGTTCATCGCATTGAACCGTGATTGCGCCAACGGCAATACGGCGGAATATCGCGGTTCGAAGTGCAACCCGCTCTTCCTGACGACGGAATACACCAACAACAAGGATGCCCGCAAGCGGAAGCTCACGTTCAAGCAGGAGCAGCGAGACCTGATCGGGGCAAGCATCTACAAAGGTAAGATGCCGGAACTCGCCGACGAGGCTACATCGGCACCGACAGAGGAAGAGGGGGCATAGTATGGGAAAGAATAACACCGCAAGACAGACCGGGGCCAAAGGCGCTCCGGCTGTTTCGGCCACACCTACGGCCGAAGTTGAAAAACGAGCCACAGATGCGGGAGTCGTAAGCCCCGATGGGAACACTCCAGAAGAAACCCCCATTCCGGAACCGGCACCTCTTTCGCCCCTTCCGGAAAAGGATGCCGCCCCCGCACCGGCCTCTTCGGATGCTGAAGGAGTACCGGCTGACGATTCCGTTATCGTTATCGCGGCCTACCCCGGCTCGAAAGACCTGTTGCAGGCTCTGTGGCAGAAGGCAGTTCCCGGGCACTGTACGCTTGTATTCGTCGATGATGCCCCCTTCGCAAAGCAATTCCCCGCTCTGATTGCGGATGCCTCTATCCCCGACGAATTCGTATTTGTCCCGGCCAACTGTGCTCCGGTCGCTCCGGTGGATTTTGCAGATCTGGCACAACTCAAGGTATACGTTTGCAGAGACGGTTCCCGACACTACGCAGAACGTCTGCCGATGCTCCTGAACAAAGTGGCTCTGGTCGAACTTTGCGGAACGATGCAAGAGGATGCCGACGACGAAACTCTCGTCGCAGATTATGCAAAAGAGTATCGCCGCGGTGTCCGTGCTACGGAAGTTTCGCATGATTTCGGTAACTTCGTTACACTCGTCCTGCGGAGCAATCCATGTGAGAACGTCGTGATTGCCGGACTCTGTCAGCGTAAATTCATTGCAGCATCTGCCGAAGGCTGGAATGCGGTATCCCCCTTACTCACCAAAATCAGGTCGTAATGCAAAATGCCGTTCAAAAGTGGTTAGAGTCCGGAGCCGAAGTCCAAGCAGGGCTTCGGCTCCTCTCTCTTTACGCCAAGAACGAGCATCTCGCCCGGCTCGTAACAGCACGTCCCGATCGGTACAAATCGTTACTTATCGACACGCTGTGCAAAGTATCGGGGACTTCTCCACTCACGACACCTCCGCCCAGCTCCCGCCCGGCCTTCCGGGAACAATGGGCGTTTCTCTCTGAACCTGATTGTCCGCCCGAATTGAAAATTCTGGCAGCCGACAAAATTACAGCCTATCGAGATTACGTCGATGCGCATCGGCGGCTATTCGATTGTACCACACTGGACGAATGTTTTGCGACGGCCGAAAATCTTATAAAATCTTTTTCCGAAAATCGAAAAATTCTCTACGAATTCACATACTACGCCGAGCATCATACGCTGCTCGGCCGGCACTCGATCTTCAAAGAGATGCAGGAACTGGCGACACTGCGTAAAATGGGGCCGGTTGCCCTTGTCGCCAGACAAAAGAATCTCAAAGGTAGCATCTGGCGGATCAAACACGAGATAACCCGCGGCAGCAAGCCCCATCTGGATATCGAGCGAAGAAACCGTCTGAAGGCGAAAGAACGCGAACTTGCAGCCGTCAATAAAATGATCGAAGAATATGAACGAACTACCCGACCATAAGACCATCGGTGAAACCCTCACGCCTGAAGAAGAGCAGATGCTGGTCGATCTCGGTGCGCTCGGCTGGCCGCCGGAAGATATAGCCCGGAGCATCAACGCGAATGTCGAGCAGTTTACGCAGGAGTACAACGACCCGAACAGCCGCGTTGCCATGCTGATTGCCCGTGGTCTCCTGCAGAAACGCGCCCTGCTCGAAATAAAGCTCATGGATGAAGCTCTCGCCGGAAACATTCCGGCGACGACACAGCTCTACAAAGTACAACGAGACCGTTCGTTTGAAATGACGAAACTGGATGTGTTCGGAGGATTCACCGACGAGCAATCCTACCAGCGCATCATGGACTACATCGACAAAGGTTGCGAAGACGATCTCTCGGCAAAGGAACAGCTATATATCGACTTGTTGAATCTCGTATTCTCCCTCTCCAAACAACACGACCGCCGAAATGTCATCAAGTTCCTGACAAAGCCGCCCTTTAAACTCTCCTATGCCCGCGCCGTCGATATTTATGACGAAGCCGTGAATCTCTTCTACTCGAACCGGCGTGTAACGAAAGAGGCGCTTCGGCAAAAATACGCCGATGATCTCGAAGCATGGTCGAGCATCGTCGCCCAGAGAGCGACCTGCGCCGCCGACTATGCCGTGGCGGCAGACATGCGGGCAAAGGCCGCAAAAATTCTCCGCCTCGATCAACCCGACCCGGAACAGCTCCCGCCATCGCAATATGTCAAACCGATCCGCCTTCTATCCCTCGACTCTTCGGATGTGAGCCTCCCGCCGGCAAACCGAGACGCGCTATCGCGCCAGATCGATTCGATTCTGGCACCAGACGCAGTAAAAAAGCGCCTACGCATGGAAGCCGGGATCGAAGATGTGGATTTTATCGAAATCATCAATGTCGCACAGGAAGAGAATTAACGCCGGGGACAGCCCCTGCATCGACGTACAATATCAGAACCTGTACGCCCAAGTGGCATCGTTACTGATGCCACGAAAGCTCCGCGCTGTCTTGGGCCGCGGCTCAGCTAAGACTACGGACTTCCAAACCGAGCGCCTCGCAGAAATTATCTTCGACATGCCGGGTGCCCCTTTGGTATGGGTGGCCGACACCTTCTCGAATCTCTCCTCGAATATCCTACCCGGTGTACTTGAGGGACTCGAACGCAAAGGATTACGTGAAGGCGTCCACTACGTAATCGAAAAGGAACCCCCTACTTACACTGAAAAAGAGAAAGAGCACCTACCCGAATGGCTCAAACCGCATTTCTGGAAGCCCTTCAACCGTCTCGTATCCTACAAGCGTACGATCATTTTTCATACCGGTACAAATATCCGGTTCGGCTCCCTCGACCGACCTTCGACACTGGCTGGCAGCTCATATGTCTATGTGTTCGGGGATGAGGTGAAATATTTCAAAGAAGAGAAGATCGCCAACCTGATGAAAGCCGTCCGCGGATACAGCGTGCAATATGGGAACTCTCCATTCTACCGCGGCTACTCCTTCACTACGGATATGCCCGATGTATCGCACATCGGGGAATATGACTGGATACTGAAAGGAGCCTCAGCAATGAATACCGAACGGCTGACACTGGTCATGCAGGCAGGGTTGATATACAATCAGGCGCTTCATGAATACGTCGCTGCAAAATTGGAATGGCAACGAATCCGGACACCGGAGGCTGAACGTGAGTACAAAAACAAACTACGCACGGCGCGTCTTTGGCGGAGCCGCTGGGTGGAGCTGCGGCGCCTACCGGAAACCGCAACCTTCTTTATGCTTGCATCATCGTACATCAACGTCGATATCCTGACTGCCGAATGGTTCGACGACGCCTTCACAGAGCAGTTCAGCGACTACAAGGCCGCGATCCTTTCGATGAAACCGACACTGGAGGGCGGAGAGCGTTTTTATGCCAACCTCGGAGAACGGCACTTTTACTACGATGGCATCGATGAAGAAGCCTACGAACGATTCGGACTTCTGGAGCAAGAAGATAGCCGGGTCTTACGATATTGTAATCCACAGCGGGCGCTATCGCTCGGCGTGGACTTCGGTAATATGTGCTCGATGTGCGTTGCCCAAGAGGAACCGCGGGTACTGCGCGTATTGAAGTTCATTTATACCCTTTCCCCAGAATCAATCCGGCAGTTAGCAGACAAATTCGTCACCTATTTCGCACACCACAAGAACAAATACGTGATGCTGTATTACGACCGCGCCGGCAACAACTACCGGAAAATGGGTACCGACACCGCGTCGCAGCTCAAACACGCGATCGAATTCGACAGCAACGAGCGTCCTACGGGTTGGAGTGTACAGTTGATGTCCATAGGGCAAGGGAATATCGGGCAGGGTGACGAGTATATCTTCATGCAGGAATTGCTGGCCGGGCACAATAAATATCTGCCGCAGGTGCTGATCGATGCTTACCAGTGCAAACCGCTCAAGGCTTCGCTCGAAAACGCTCGGACACGGGTCTCGAAAGGTAAAATCTGTAAAGATAAACGGTCGGAGCATCTCCCGGTCGCCGAGTTGCCGATGCGATCTACCAATCCCTCAGACTCTTTCAAATACCTGATGATGACGCCGCCGTTAATCCAGATCGTCAAAGGATCACCGCGGAGCGATATTATTTACGAACCAACCTTCGGATAAAAAAAGCGGAGACGTCTCCATCTCCGCCGGATAGAGAAATTCTCACTTCTCAATCCTATGCAATGCAAAGGTAACCATTATATTCAAACCTGCAAACTGTTTTGGGGGAACAAATAAAGCCCCCGGCCGCAAGTAGTCATCTCACCTACATACTTACGCAAGCATGCGCCATAGACGCACGACCGAGGGCTGGATAGTCTTCCGTCGCGTCTATGACGCATTTGCTTTCAGTATGCAGGTGAGACGACAAAGGTAATAAAAAACAGAGTGCAATGAAACTTTATGAGGTTATATCGTTCAACCGCGAACTCCTGCGACGCCTATCGTCCGTCGGTATTCGACTGGACGATTGCAAATACATTGATCTTTATGAAGACTATCGTAAGCTCCGCGAGGGGGGGGGTAAAATGACCTACATAGCGGCTGTATTGGCCGAAAAATACGGAGTGTGCGAACGGCAGGTATACCTGATCATCGACCGGTTTGAAAAGGACTGTACGGATATTTCAGTGTGATCCCGGCATTTTCGGCTGCAGGATGAATTCTGCATGCGATCTTCGCGGCTTGAAAACTCACTCAACTATGAAAAACTACACATCGGCCCCTCTGCCGTTCATGGGCCAAAAGAAACGCTTTATCCGCGAATTCCGCAAGGCACTCCGGGAGTTCGATCACGCTACGGTATTCGTGGATCTCTTCGGCGGCAGCGGCCTACTCTCGCATGTCACCAAACGGGAGCGACCTGACGCCCGCGTTATCTACAACGACTTCGACGACTACCATGTACGTCTGGAGAATATCAAACGCACAAACGCACTACTCTATGATATCCGTTCGATCGTAGGTGATTACCCTACGGCCAAGAGACTGACGCCTCAAATGCGAACAACGATACTCGACACGGTACGGTCGGCCGAAAAGACCGGCTATGTCGATTATATCACACTTTCGTCTTCACTGCTGTTCTCATCCAAATACGTGACAGACTATGCGGAACTTCAAAATGCTGGGTTATATAATAACCTGCGGGCATCAGACTACACCTGTGAAGGATATCTCGACGGGATCGATGTTGTTCATGCCGATTATCGGGAATTGTTCAATCAATACAAGGATATCCCCGGTGTCGTATTCCTTGTCGATCCGCCCTACCTATCGACCGAGGTAGGGGTATATAAATGCCGGTGGCGGCTATCCGACTATCTCGACGTGCTGACCCTGCTTTCGAGTACATCCTACTTCTATTTCACCTCCAACAAATCCTCGATCATCGAACTATGCGAGTGGATCTCCGAGGCGAAGGTCAATGCGAATCCATTCCGTAACGCAGTGCGGAAAGAAATGGGAGCGCAGTTGAACTACAATTCCAGATACACGGACATTATGATTTATCGACGCTGACAGTTCTACAACACACATCGGGCCGGCCCTCTGCAAAGGGTCGGCCTTTCTCTTATCGGCCGCACATGGTTTGCGATCGGCTACCTCCCAGCCCAGCCGCAAGCAACTATGCCCCTCCCCGAACCCCACCCCGGTAGGTCTTTTGTCATATATCACCTTTTCGAGGGTCGTGCGATCGCAACTCGTCGAGAGGGCGGGACGGCCTTAAATTTCTCTCAACAAAAATCATTTTCCATCCGACCGGATAAACTGTGCTCTATATCAATCGAATATCATAAAAACGCCCCGAAAAAAGAAACAAAAATCAGGCATTTTCAATCTGCAATCAGCCGTTTCAACTTTCATTCTGAACTTTCTGCAATCAACATCGTTCCAGCCCGGCACTCCGGGCCTTTGTCCTTTGCTTCGCACCTGCGCGATCTATTTTTGTGCTATGGATTTATGGGATGCAATAAAAGAGATGCGCCGTCTGTCCGCTGAAGGGGTTCCCTTCAGCTTTACGTTCATGTCCTACGATGCTACGGCTCGCGCAAGCAAAGGAGTGATCGAAGTTCGGCATGCCCGTCTGCTGAAGCGTGAAAAACAAGAGAACCATCGAGATGCCGAATTCGTCGAGGCATATCTTGACCTCGACACCTGCCAAGCCCGGCGCTTTTATCAGCCGTTGCTGATGAGTTTTAACGGTCAAAAAGTAGTTTTGCAATGAATAAAACAGGAAAAGCCACCCAGATTTCGGATTTTTCATATGCCCTGCCGGTCGATGACTGTGTCTATACGATCTCAACGGCTCAAGCGAACAACCTCGACACTCTTCTATGGCAAGCAGAACGGGAGAATTGGGAATATATGCCGCAGTATGTCGGTGGACAAAAGATCGTACCCTACGGAAACAACAACCGCCTGCCGGTGCAAATCCGCGATCTTATGGACGAAAACAATCTCGCACCCGGTATCCTTGCTCGTCAGAAGGGATTGCTGTACGGAGAAGGCCCCTTTCTGCGAAGCCTGCGTTTCGAGAATGGCGAGATAACAAAGGAATTCAAAGATGACCGGGAAATAATGGCGTGGTTGAAAGATTGGGACTATTTGAAGTACATCGACGCGGCGATGACCGACTACTTGTATCTCAAAGGATTTTTTGACATCAAACTGCTCGAACGCCGCGGACGGTTCTCCGGCCAGAAGCCGCGAATCGCAGCACTGGAGTTTGTATCTGCGAAAAATGCCCGTCTCGAATGGGCCGACACCCGCCGTCTTGAGGACGTAAGGCACATTTTCGTCGGGAACTTCGAGAACGATTGCATCGACACCGGCATCCAAACCTACCCGGTCTTCGACAGCAGCAACCCGGCCAGACACCCCGCATCGGCAGCTTACAACTCGTCCTATTCATTCGCACGGGATTTCTATTCGATTCCTGAATATTGGGGAACTCTACGCTGGATCATGCGAGGCTCCGAAGTGCCGGCCATATTCAAATACGTTACCGACAACGGGTTCAACGCTGCGTATCATGTTCATTCTCCAGACGGATATTGGGAGAAGAAGCGCACGTACATCCGCAAGAACAATCCGGCATGGAGTGATAAACAGGTAGAAGAGGAAATCGGAAAACTCACGGCAACCATGCTTACCAAACTGACCGAGGTGTTGTCCGGAGCCAAAAATGCCGGAAAATTCTTCCACACAGTGGATGTTTTTGACCCGCTCTCGCAACAAACCAACATCTGGAAGGTAGAGGCGATCGACCAGAAAATTAAAGACTTCATCGAATCGCAACTCAAAGTCATGGAAGCGGCCAGCTCGGCAATCACGTCCGGCCTCGGTCTGCATGCATCTCTATCGAACATCATGGTTGCCGGAAAACTCGCATCCGGTTCCGAGATGCTGTACGCCTACAAGCTCTTCATGATGTCGAACACCGCCAAACCAACATACGACATTCTCGAACCTATCAACCAAGCTATTCGATTTAATTTTCCCAATACAGATTTACAACTCGACTTTTATCACAGTAAGCCTTTGACCGAAAGCGAGACACCCCCAAATGACCGCATAAAAAACTGACGTCATGATTTTCAATAAAACGAAAAAAGGCTCCGCAGAGCTGTACAACCTCACCGGTACATGGTACAAGGCGAATGACTTCACCGGGATCAGCGAGGATATCATGCTGGCCCAAAACGAGGTTATCAAACTGATCGGAAAAGCGACATTCGACCGGGCGCACTCCCGGTACATGGCGGACGAATATGACCCTGAGGTATCATCCGATGACCCGGAAGACCTGCTCGTGCGGAGGGTTCAGTTGCCGGTGGCATACAAAGCTATGCATCACTTCTACCAGCGAAACCTCGTGAGCCATGAAGACAGCGGCCGAAAGGTAAAAATCAGTGAAAACGAAAAACTGCCGTGGGCATGGCAGATCGAGAAGGACGATGCGGTTCTGCGCGATACATTTTTCCGAACACTCGACGAATTGTATCTCTTCCTTGAGCAAACGGACATCAAAGAGTGGAAGGACTCTCCGCTGCGTATACAACAGCAACAATCGATTTTTCGTACCCTCGACCAATTCGAAAGCATCTACCCGCTCGACGGCTCGTTCTACACCTTCTACACGCTAATCCCCTTCATCCTCGAAGTCCAACAACGTTTTGTGAAGCCGATTGCCGGGGAGCGTTACATGTCGCTTCTGTCAGACGTCAGTTCAGACATAGCTTTTGCAGCACAGCGTTTTGTGGCTTTGAAGGCGATGGTGATAGCCGTACAGAGACTTTCGGTGTCTGTATTCCCGATCGGAATCTCACAGCGATTTGCAGATTCGTTTCAGGGTAAGGGAGCCGGGAAGGCCCCATCCACCGATGCGTTGAAATTCTACCTTTCAGCCCTCGATCATCAGGCGGCAACCGCCCTTGAGGAGTTTCACGAGGCTTTATCGGCTACTGCGGAAAAATACTCTCTTCTACCGGACAACGATCCCCGAAACAAATTCTTTTCTGTCCAATGAATACGGTCGAAATACCCGCTATCGGCGTGCGCAGGGAAATCCCCTCAAAATGGAGCGAGATGACACCTGAACAGGCTCGCGCTACGATGCGCCTGCTTTGGGATATGGAATCCGGTCTCATCTCTCCGCTTGAGTTTCATGTGCGCGTCCTCTATCTTCTCCTCAATATCAAACGGACATGGCATTCGGTAATGTGGGAAAAACTCAATCGAGCTGCTGCCGAGCAGAAGAATGCCAACATTTTTCTGCTTTGCGAAAACCTCCTCGGCTGGCTGTTTACCGACACCGAGGACGGCCTGCTCCCGACATTCGACACCATACAGAATCCGCTGCCCGAAATCCATATCGGCGGCCATCGTTTGCGTGGGCCGGCCGACGCTCTGCAAGACCTAATTCTCGTGGAATTTCGGAATGCCTTGATCGCCCGCGACGAATTCTTAAACACCCGGCAACCCGCGGCTCTCGACCGGATGATCGCTTTCCTGTATCGACAGCCTTCGAAGCAAGCCAACCGGGCCGGCCGGCGTATCGTCCCCATCCGTCACGAGACCTTTGAGCGAGACGTATGCCGTGCCTGCCGGATAGCTCCGTGGCAGAAACAGACGATCCTCATGTGGTTCTCCGCCTGCGTCAAATTTCTCCAGACCGGGACGATAGTTGTGGCAGGGGAACAGATCGACATGCGCACGATCTTCAGCAGCGAGGAAACTGCCCACGATGCCGGCCCGAAGTTCACATTGACAGATGTAGCCTACGAACTGGCACGGGATCGGGCACTCGGCACGCTGAACGACATCGACGAAGAAGGCCTGTATACTATATTCCAGATTCTACACCACAACGTAAAGCAAGCAAAACGCAATGCAAAAACTCATTAACCTACTACGATATCTGGTCAATATGCGTGTAACGGAGAACGAGGTAATCCCCGTTGTCGATGACACGCACGGAACCGAGCGGCTCAAGAGCGCCGACGGCCGTCAGGTCGTAATCTCTTATCCATCCCTACGGCAAACAGGAGAAACATCGAACTCCTATCAGGATCAACTCCCGGCCGCCATATTCGTCCTCGAAAAGGCAATGGCCGGACAGCGTACCGATAAGGATGAACTCGAACAATATCTGTCGATGCTCGCTACGGTCGATATGATTTTGAAAACGTTACGGGCCGACACTCTGGGGCAGAACGCCTGCCCCCGTTTGGCTGGCATGACAATCAAGGTTGCAAATACGGTTCCGGTATACAAAGTATTCGGAAGCTGGGTCGGCTGGATGATTGAGATTGAATTCTGATCTCCGGCAAAATAATTGTAGGAATAAAAATATTCCTTTTTATTTGCAAGGGAATAATTTTATTCCTACATTTGTACCAGAAACCAAACGACTGCACAATGCCCATACTTTTTTACTATTTAGGACTGAAGTTCTTTTTTTACTCGAACGATCACGAACCGGTTCACGTACACGTCAGCAACGGAGAATGTGACGCAAAATTCATGATCGAACCAGAGACAAAATTGATAGAAAATTTCGGTCTGAAGCCACGGGAGTTAAAACACGCCCTCATGGGGATAGAAGAGAACAAAGAGGTGATTATTGAACGGTGGAAGGAGTTTTTCGATAAATAATACGAATATGAAAGCGCAAAAGATATGGTTCGAAAATGGTCGGATTTTCCTGACGACCGACGACGGCCGGACGGGCAGTCTGCTTCTCCGCGCTTTCCCCCGTCTGGCACGGGCAAGCGATGAGCAGCGCATGAAATACGAATTATCCCGGTCGGGTATTCATTGGCCCGAACTGGACGAAGATTTAAGTTTCGAGGGCTTTTTCGACCAGCCGGCGGAAACATCGGACAACCGGGTCGCAATGGCGTTCGCCCAGTTCCCGGAGATCAATGTCCGCCAGATGGCTCGCCGCATGGGTATCAATGAGACCCTGCTTGCAAAGTATATATGCGGGTACTCCAAGCCCTCGGAAAAACGTGCGAAGGAGATCGAGGCCGCATTGCACGACCTCGGACATAAATTAACACAAATCTCGATCTGATATGTTCGGGGCAATAGGCATAGGTTTACTTTTCGCGTGGCTGCTGGCCAGCTATCTTTCATCTTCGCCGAAGGTGAAAAAGTAACTTTTTTGCTCACACATCCCTGTCCTTTGTAGCCGCCTTCGGGCGGCTACTTTTGTTGCAAACTGCAACAAATGACTGTCAAAGGAGAGTACATACGACGCACCTTGCTCGACGAGTCGAACCGATGGCTGAAGAACCAGAATACGGTGTTGGCAACGAAACTTTGTACCCGCACCGGCCGATTGGTCAATGAGCGTTCGATGTCTGTTTCCGAACAAGGCGAGATGTCGGCGACAATGACCTATCAGCACACGATCGAAGAACGGTTCCTCGACATGCGGGTTCTGCGCTATGGTTCCAAGCTCGTCCGGCGTGCCCGCAAGATTCACACCCGTTTCGCTTACGGACACTACGAGTCGATTGCTTCCCGCTTGATGTACGGCCTGACCGACGATGTTGTTGCAGAAATCAAGCAACAACTGACGGATTAGAAATATGGCAAAAGCACTTCGGGATGAAGATTTAAGGCTCAATATCATCATCAACGGCGACGCCGGGCGCAAAAGTATCGAAGACCTCAAACGATCCACCCACGATGGGAAGATCGCTCTTGATGCACTTATCGCTTCCCAGAAACAACTGGAAGCTCAGGGGAAGAAGAACACCCCGGAATATCGTGCGCTTACGGCTGAGATCGACAAACAGAGCAAAGCACTGGATGATCAAAAGACCCGTTTACAGAACCTGATCCGTCAGCAGTCGCTCGAAAAGATGACGTTGCGGGAATTGCAGCAGCATCATAGAGCGACGATGAACGCTTTCCGCAATGCCGTTCCCCATACAGAACAATGGGAGAAGCTCCGCATGGAATTGCGTCAGGTCGATGTCCGCATCAAGGCACTCAAAGGTTCGGCACGCGACACGGGGAACGTCGTGCAACGGCTGGCCGGCGGGTTCAGCAAGTTCTTCGGCGCAATCACGGCCGGATTTGCCTCGATGTCGTTCGCAGTCATGGGCACCAAGAAAGCCCGTGCCGCCTTTCTGGAGTATGACGAAGCTCTGACCGATGCCCAGAAGACCACTTCAACAACAAAAACGGAGATCCACGAAGTATCGGAAGAACTGAAGAAGATAGACACCCGAACCGCACAGAACTCACTGCTCGACATTGTGCGCGTCGCGGGTAAACTCGGTATCGAAGGTAAACAAAACCTGCTCGAATTTGCCCGCGCCGGCGACAAAATCGGGGTTTCGCTGGCTCGTGACCTCGGCGGAAATGTCGAAGCGGCCATCCAGCAGATCGGAAAACTCGTCGATATTTTCCACCTCCGAGAACAATACGGCATCGAACAGAGTATGCTCAAGGTCGGCTCGGCAATCAACGAAATCGGCATGGCCTCCACCGCGGCCGAGGGTTTTGTCGTTGATTTCGCAAAGAGGGCGGCCGGTACGGCACCGAATGTAAATATCTCGATTCAGTCCGTCCTCGGCCTCGCCGGCACACTCGACAAATTGGGGCAGCAGGCCGAAACGGCAGGCACCTCCTACGGACAGGTAATTACCGCCATGTACAAGCGGACAGAGGTCTTTGCCAAAATTGCCAAGATGAGCCTCGGCGAATTCCAGAAGCTCATGGGCGAAGACATGAACGAGGCATTTATCCGCGTTCTGGAGGGTATGGGTAAGTCCGGTCAAGGTATGCAATCGATCGTGAACGCCCTGAACTCGATGAAACTCGACGGCCAACGTAGCGTGCAGGTGCTGGGTGTATTGGCGGCCAATACCGACGAATTACGTCGGCAGCAGGAAATCGCCAACCGCGCGTTCGAAACCGGCACGTCTGTCATCGAAGAGTTCAACACCAAAAACGAAAGTGCCACGGCCCAATACGAAAAGCAGAAGAAAGCGCTCCATGAACAGGCTGTAATCCTCGGTGAAACACTGAATCCGGCATTCACCTCGACAACCTCGATCACCGTAACCTTTCTGAAGGCGCTGACAGGGCTTGTGAAATTCCTATACCTGACAAAAGGAGCGATCATCCCAATCATTACAGCCGTCGCAGCCTACAAAACCATAATGTTGGCTGCACACAAGGCGATGGTGATTTACCGAGCAGTTCATATTGCATATATCGCCATTACGAAGCAGGCAACGCTGGTTACACAGATATTCAACAACGTCATCAAAGCCGGGCCGTGGGGTTGGATTGTGACTGCAATTTCAGTCGCCATCGGTGCGGTAACCCTGTTCAGCGACAAAATATTCAAAACCCACAAGCAGGTCAAGAACATGGCCGCCGAAGCCGCGGTCGAAATCGACAATGAGAAACGAAAGCTCAACGAATTGCAGGAGGCCGCGACCCGCGCCGCCTCCGGGAGCCGCGCCCGGGCCGAAGCGATCAAAATTATCAATGAAAGGTACGGCAACTACCTTCCGCACCTGCTCACCGAGAAAAGTACCAACGAGGAAATCGCCATCGCGCTTCAGTCGGTAAATACCGAATTGGAAAAAAATATCAAACTCAAATTCCGCCAGCAGGAAGCAGAACGCATCGCCAACGATGAGATGACTGCTACGAAAAAGGCGATCGACGAAATCACGAGCAAATATAAAAAATGGGGCGACGAATCGTCGCTCACCGCCGATAAGCAGAGATTGATCGCCGCCGCTGTCGTCGATTTCACGGGCAAGATAAAAGCGGCCGGAAACGATTCTGCGAAACAAAGTCAGGCAGTTTCCGACCTTAACATGGAATTACGAAATCTGGGACTGAACCTCACCGGTTCGGCATGGAATCCTGCAGGCCGGAATATTGCCTTACAAGAAATCACCACAGAATTACGCAACACCGTGACCGAAGGCCAACAGGCCCTCTCGATGCTGGACACCATTTACGGTAAGGTCGGCACGCCTCTCAGTTTGAGCACCACCACGACCACAAACACAACGCCCACTGGCCCGGACGATACAGGCAAATGGTCGCTCGAAAAAGATAAAGAGTTCCTGACCGCGAAACTGAAACTCAAGGAACAATACCAGAACGGAGAAATTGTATCTGCGTCCCAATTCAACGAGGAGCTGCTGAAACTGGAAATCTCAGCATTGGAAAAACGCCTTGCGAAAAATATCGATGAAGGTGCTGCTCGGCTCAAAATCCAGAACCAACTCGCCGACAAACGACTTGAACAGAAGAAGGCGGCCGCAGCCAAAGAAGAGGAGATAAACAAACTTCTTCAGCAATCGGAAACCGATAGGATCAAGCGGGAAAATGCTGACTACGAACTGAAAAAAAAGAAGTACGCAGGCAACGCCGCGGCACTGGAGGCTCTGGAGAAAGCCCATCAGCGCAACATCACTAAAATCCGACTCGACGAAATTGATGACCGACTGAAAAGGGAAGAGGAAACCTATGAGCTGCAAAAGAAACAACTCAAAAACCGTCACAAACAGGAACTCCTCGACTTCCAAGGTTCGGCCACTGAACGCAAACAGCTACGGAAAACCCAAGCGGAAGAAGAGTCCCGGTTAGAACTCGAACACCTAACTCAACTCTCTGCGCAATTAAAAACGCTCATCGAGTCCGGAATGTTCGACGGCATCCAACTCGATACGCAACTTCTCTCGGCTCAAGAGAAGCAAAATCTCGTCAATCGTTTCGAAGATGTCAGAACAGCGATCATCGGCGTACTGGAAGTTCTCGGCGACGGACAACAGAAAACATTCTCCTTTGCGGGCAATGACCCGACGTTCATGGGCCTCCCACAATCGGACTGGATGAAATTTTTTGATGTGCTGAAGAACGGAGCTGCGTCTACCGAAGAAGCATTGCAAGCCGTACATGCCGCCATGACTGCGATTGGCGCAGCTACGGATACGGCACTACAGGTATATACTACCTACGATAACATGATGACCAAAAAGGAGAATGCTGAATTAAAGAAATATCAGAAAAATCAGGATAAGAAGAAAAAAGCCAACGAGAAGCGTGTCAAAGCCGGCCTGATGACCGAAGAGCAAGCCCAAGCAGAGGAGGAGCGAATGGCCGCAGATCTCGAAGCCAAACAAGAAGAGATGCAAATCAAACAGGCGAAGCGCCAGAAGGCCATGAACATCACCTCTGCCATCATCAATACGGCAACAGGTGTCACGAAAACACTGGCTGAATGGGGTTGGCCTCTGGGGGCAATCTTTGCCGCTATCGTCGGCGCTATGGGGGCCGCACAGATCGCACTCATTGCCTCGACCCCTATTTCACCCGGTGCCGAAGAAGGCGGTCAAGTCATTGAGCGGATGCAGGACGGCAAAAAATTCAATGCCCGTTATTCTCCGGATAAACGGGGCTTTATTTCATCGCCGACTGTATTGGTATCGGAAAACGGAAAAGAATATGTCGTCCCGGCTTCCGCGATGGATAACCCTTCGTTGATTCCCGTACTGAACACGATCGAAGCGGCCCGCCGGCAGGGAACACTCGGCAGCTTCGATTTCAATGCCGTATACCGGCAAAATATACCGGTACCCGGATTCGTATCCGGCGGCCCAACCGGAGATATCCCGTCATTCGACACAACAGACACGGGGCTTTCCTCTTTGGACGCAGGCACGGCCGGTAAATTCATAGCGGCCGTCGATCGGTTATGCGACATGCTGAAGAATCCGATCCTTGCCTACGTGACAATGCTGGGCGAGAACGGGATCGTTGCGAAAATGAAAGAGTACAACCGCACGCGGGAACGCGGGCAAATTGGGGGCAAAAAACAATGATACAATTCCGATCCGAGGGCATAATCCTCGATGTACAGCCTGATCAGGATGTGACATTTACGCTGGACAATCCGATCTTTGAAGATGACAGGGTACCAGTGGCCGTTTCCACGAATGTCGAATTTAAGCTGTCGCCGAAAAACTGCAAATTTTTCGGATTCACACCCGGCATCCGGCGACGGCCGTCACGCAAGACCGCATCCTGCGAAGCGTTATTCAATGGCATAGTCGCATTTCAGGGCGAACTGAAATATGACGACTATTCCGATAAATCCTTGCAATACTCATTCGTCGGGGCCGAATTCGACCATATCGTCACAGGAAAGTTGACCGACATCCCATTCTCCGGATTTGAGGACATCAAGTTCTCGACGATGGTAGAAAACGCCCGTAAAGGACTATATGACGAATTCGGCCTGCCCCAGATTATGCGCAAGGCAATGAGCGCCTCGATTGAGTATGTGACGTCGGGGCCGACAAAGGCAGAATGCTCAACGGTCGATAAATATGCGAACTGGCTTTACACCACCCGCCCTTATGTTGTCCCGGCGATCAAGGTACGCTATATCCTCGACAAAATCCTTCCGGAGTTAGAGCTGGGGGAACCGGAACTCGAAAAACTCCTCAATATATTAGCGATCCTCGGGCTTTACAAAAGTTCCGAATACGACAACCGATACGGGGTAAAAGACACATCGCCCGGTGCCCGGCCGGGGTTATATCCTACCCAATGTACGCTCGATCTTGCCGACTCGATGCCAGACATGGACTTGAGCGATTTTCTTATCAATCTACTCAAAATACCTTGCTGCACGTTATTCCTTTCCGGAAAGAAATATCTTCTGATGAGTAACAAGTCGATTCTCGCAAGTAGTAAATTTGTAGACTGGACAGCCAAAGTCAGCGACAACTACTCGCTACCCACCTATGAAAAGAAAGGATACACCCTTGCATTCCGTAACGAAGATGATAACTACGCCAAGTCCTACGAAGAGGATTTGGGCCAAGAGCCGACCGATGAGATTATCGAAAGCTATTCCCTGCAGGACGTCATCAACAAATACAGAGTGTCTCCCGACTATAAAAATATCAAACTGGCCCAAACCGGGGATATCTATTCAGGTAAAAAAATCGACGCACTGCTTTATCACTCTGGGCGTGGCACTACATGGAACAAATACACAACCCCAATAGCCACTCTGGATATCGTACATCAAGCCGGGTTTACGAAAATGGAACCCGAAGCCGACTCGGAAGAGCAAACCTACGATTGCTCGATTGATTTCACATGCCCGAAATGTGTTCCGGTAGGCGTATATACGACCAAGACTGTCCATGCAGACGGTTCGATCGAGGAAGTAGTTCCTCTGAATGCAGTAACGCCTGTTGTAGAATTCCCAACTGCAGGCGGTAGTCGCCCATCAGAGGTTTATATCGGCTTGCTGGTTAAAAATAATTTTTCGGATAAAGGATATTATTTCGAAGGAGGCATCCCCGACCTTTCTGCTGGCACTGAAGACCGGAGCGAATATTCTCTTGAAATTGGCGGGGAAAATGGATTGTACAACAGATTTCACAAGCCATACGCGGAATGGCTTGCCCGGGACAAGGAAATGCTGAAAGTCGATCTCAACCTGACTGCATCAGATATTGCGAACCTACGCCTCTGGGTCAAAGTGTTGGTCTTCAATATGCGCTATTTGATAAAAACCCTTGAAATAACCGGCAATACCACTCACGATATCCTTCACTCGAACGCGGAGTTAGTCGAAGTATAATGTCCTTTCAGCCCGCGCGTCATGTAGATATTTTTGTCCGAAAATAGAAGCCAAGCCAATGGTAGATACCTTCGAAATAATCGAGAAGCCCGAAATTTGTCAGTTTTCTGAGAATTTGGGGAAAATGATCATCAGGAACAAAAATGTAACCCAGACTTGTGTTTACATGACAGTAAAACTTGATGATGCAACTATATGCGACAAACTGGCACTCTATTACGATGCAGAGAATTTGATAACGATCAACCTGCGGGACATCGTTCATACCTTGCTGGAATACGAATTTCCACAGCAAACTGGCGTTACTGATTTTACATATTTATATATAACACTGACCGACACGGCAACAACCAAAACATATCGTTTTCAGGTCATTGCCGGAGGGGTCACGGCCCCTCATAAAGTAGGGCTGGATTGGTGGGCCAGAAACTTTCTGACTTGGCAAGGGCAAATCGTCACCATGCCGGTATGGCAACCGCAATGGTTATCGGTGGTAAAACTCAACCGAGATCCGCAATTTCTGCGAATCAAGTCGCGTCTATATACGGCGGAAGGAATCGAGCGTACACAGGACATTTTCACAGCATCCGAAGAAGGCATCGTCCGGATCAACGTTTCGTTCGAGCTACTCTGGCGTAATGTCTGCGTTTCGGAAGAACTGACGCCGATCGCATACGACATCTATGGACTGGGACTGAACTCCATCTCTGAACTTGATGCGGCTGGTGCAAAGAACTACCCTTTCGCCCAGCGATATGTTTTGCGGTCGAGCAACTTTCGAGACCGCTGTTTCCTATTCCAAAACTCGCTCGGCGGATTCGACACGATAATCGCGTCCGGACTTTCGACATTACTCCCAGAAGGCGAAATCGACACGTTTATCAATCAAGGCCGCGAAACAGAATTAAGCAACGACTATACATCAATCTGGCAGCAAAACACCGGTTATATCAGTTCGAGCAGCATAGCCCGGCAATGGCAGGAATTTCTGCACTCCTGCAATCGCTACCTATACGCAGACGGGGAGTGGAAACAAATAATCGTCACGGAGTACGAAGTCAAACACAAAGAGGCCGCCCTAAACAGCTACACCTTCAAATACCATTTGTCGGAAAAAGATGAAGCCAATTATTATGACCGGGCAGAACTTCCGGAACCTGAACTCCCGACCGATTTCTGGCAAATTCCATCTATACGACGGGAATAAAGTTGTCCTTTCCACAGCCCTGCAATCAAATATTTTTGCATAAAACAAGAACCATGACATCGTATAAACGCTGGAACATACTTACCGACCTTGCTTACATAGAAACATTCTATGAACGGCAAGGTGACGGTACCCTTGTTAAAGCGGCAATTCCGGACGCGGGAATCGACTTCACCATCGACTATTTTACAGATGGAGCAACCCACTTTAAAGCGTCTCGCATTGACGGAGTTTATAAAGATTGCCGGCAAATAGATGAATATTCGCTCGAAATATTCATCCCGTTATCGCGCAGACGCATGTGCAAAGGAGAGCTTCGCCGGGAACTCACTTTAACAATCCCCGATGACAATTTTTTAAACCAGATAAAAAGCATATGCTTCCCCGCCAAAACAGGGCTATTCCTTTGGTTTGGCCCATCAGACAATTTTAAGCAGACAGCCTACGGCGAGGCGGTAATTGCCACGATAATCAATGCCTCATACGATATTATCGACCTTACGAGTTCTGCATATCCTACCACATGCCTCAAGATCATGGAGAAGTTCGAAAAGGGCATTGCAGCAAACATCTATATCAAAGAAAACGTCGCTCTTCCCCAACAAGCCGTTATTCAAGTTCAAAAAACAGACGATGGCTATCAGTTATTTACAGGAGTATTTGAAGCATCAGAAGAAGACGGAGCAATCAAAATGTACCAAATCTACTATCTGATAAATCAAACTGACGGCATCGCAACACGGAAACGATACGATAGATTCCCCGCAGTGGCATCCGCGGGCGACTATATAAAAAAAACCGACCGCCTGATCCTCGGCGGATACAGCCCGGCCGACCTGAAAAGCAACAATTAAATACACAATATCATGGCAGACAAACAAACATTAGCGGCAGTGCAGGAAATCCTGCTCAAGTCACGCATCAAATTCACAACAGGCACCGAGGCCGAATGGACTGCGGCCAATCCCGTCCTGCTCGACGGCGAGTACGGACTTATCCGGGGCAGTTCGCCACTGAAGTTCAAGGTCGGCGACGGCACGAAAACATGGTCAGCGCTCGGCTGGGGCAATGTCACCTCTCTTGCCCAGCTCGCGGCCGACGCAACGCATCGGCTCGTGACCGATGCCGAAAAAACAGCGTGGAATGAGAAAGCGGACGTGCTTACCTTCAACTACGAAGGCTACCTGAACCCGCCGACCGGAGGGCTCAACCCGCAGGGGCAGGTCGCAAAAAACATCGTCGCGGCGATCAACGCCAACAAAAAATGCGTTGTCGTCGCCAATAATGTCACTACGCAGGAGGTCGAGGATTCTATAAGCGGGTTCGTTTCCATCACCGAGGTTTCCGCTTCGGCCGTCACCGGATTGATCGATGCTATCCGTATGGCTTCGGACGACAGTTGGAGAACCGTATTTCTTGCAACGGCCTCGATCACGTTCAAATCCGACGGCACCGTGACCGTGGCAACCGTACCTTACACGGGACGTATCGTCTTGGAAGACGCCCTGCCCGAATACAGCACGGAGAAAGCTCCGACGGCGAGCGGATTCGCTGCGACCTACTACCTCACGCGGAACGGCAGCCGTATCGGCGTACCGATCAACATCCCGCTCGATCAGGTACTGCGCGGCTCGTCGATCAAAACCGTAACGACGGCCAATACGCCTTACTCCGGGGCGAAGGTCGGCGACAAGTACATCGAATTTCTCTTCCAGAACAACAACACCCCGCAGTACCTGCCCGTGCAGGATCTCGTCGATGTCTACACGGGCGACGACCAGTATATCCAAGTGACGGAGTCGAACGTAATCAAGCTCAACTACTCCGTGCTGTCGTTGAAACTGGCGGCCGACTTGAAGAAGTCATACGACAACTTTTACGACCCGAAGGGTGCCGGAGAGGCAGCGGCAAAAGCGGCCATCGACGAGTTCAAGGCGAGTACGTTCGTCATTCAGTGTACCATCCCCGGAATGAACTGACATGGCAAGTGGCGAAACGATAAAAGGACGGATTCAACACCCGATGTTTACGGCGGCCGCGCTGGCCGCCGCAAATCCGGTGCTTCTCAAAGGCGAAGTCGTGTACGAGTCCGACACACACAAGCGGAAAATCGGCGATGGTGTTACCGCATGGAAATCTCTCCCCTACGAGTCGGATGGTGAAATGGCAGGCAGTATTCACGCTTCACAGATCACTACGGACGAAACGCACCGTTTCGTGACCGACAGCGAGAAAAAGACGTGGGGCGATAAGGCCGCCAAAGACCTGTCGAACGTAACGCTGACAAAAGCACTCTCATCCAACGGTTACTACAAAGCACCGGACGGGCTGATGTTTCAATGGGGGATATCCCCCGGCGGGGCGTATCAGTACTACTTCAGTCCTGCATTCATCGCAAAGCCGTTCGGATGCTTTCTGACGGCTTATTACGGTAACGGCAACGTCATCACAGCCGCGTCGTATGTGGAACTGACCGCCCAATATTTACGCTACCAATCGCGGTGGGCGAACCTCACCGACAAGAACGGGGGCCTCGCGTCCACCTCCGAAACCGTCCATTGGCTGGTGATCGGCCGCTGGAAATAAAATACAGAAAGCTATGAAATACTGGAAACAAGGATTTTATGACGAACCCGTCGAGGGCGGTGTAGAGATCACCGACGAGAGGTGGCTGGAACTGATCGACGGGCAGGCCGCAGGTATGCTGATTACCGAGGATGAGCAAGGCAGCCCTGTTTTGACGGAATATGTCGATAGTGTCCCGATGCCGACCTACGAACAGCGAGTGCAGCAGATCATCCGAGAGCGGTATTCGGTCGCCGACGAGCTGGCGATACTCCGCCAGCGGGACACCAAGCCGGACGAGTTCGCGGCATATTTCGAATACGCCGAGCAATGCAAAGCGCAGGCAAAAAAGCAGATGTAATTATGAAAGGCAGAATACAGCATCCAATGTACACAGCGGCCGCGCTGACCGAGGAGAATCCCGTACTTCTCGCCGGAGAGGTTGTCTATGAATCCGACACAGGCCGTCATAAGCTCGGGGACGGCGTAAAGGGTTGGAACGCCCTCCCGTATGCCGGGGGGGGGAATTTCGAGGGCAATATTCCGGCCGAACAGGTAACACAAGACGCTACGCATCGGTTCGCCACCGACGACGAAAAAAAGACGTGGAACGATAAGGCCGCGAAAGATTTGTCGAACGTTTCGCTGGGAAAGCTGTTTTCCAACAACGGTTACTACAAAGCTCCGGACGGGCTACTGCTACAATGGGGCTATAACACCGGGAGCGACTCAACGGGAACCATAACCATTTATTTCCCGACGACCTTTTATGCAGTACCGTACAGTGTCGTTACCACGGTAGCCTTCGGTGCGAAAACGGGCGTTGCATCGGCTTCGGTGAACAGCAAAACCGCATCGTATTTTATTGCCCGAAAAAGTTATGCGCAGAACGCAGGAGCAAATCCTGCGGGAGAACCCCTGTACTGGATTGCCATAGGCCGCTGGAAATAAACATCGTTTTACCAAAATATCATCGCACAATGAAAAAAGCAATTTCTTTGATCCTTGCCCTGCTCGCAGCGGTCGGCAAGGAGTGCTACCAAACCTTCGTGTTGGGGCTCGTCGCGGCGGCCATGACCGCCATTGTCGCACTCGTCTGCGGACTCTCGCTTTGGACAGCTATGCCTGTTGTGGCCTTCGCCGCGCTGGTACTCGCGCACCTCGTCGCAAAAGTCCGAGCGGTGAAACTATCCCGAGGCGAGGCGATAGCCTTCGCTGTCGGGAACCTCGCAACGTGGCTCTTGCTCATAGTCGGGTATCTCGTAAAATAAAACCGATTACATAGGGGCATGAAAAAGCCCCCGGTCTGTTGTAGTATCTCACCACGTACAGCAGAACGAATGCGCCGTAACACATCCACCGAGGGCTAAAGCCTTCGGATGTGTTACGGCGTTTTTTATTACGTGGTGAGATGTGCAAATATACTCTTTTTTATTTGAATGAAGAAACTTGTTTACAATTCGGCCCCGCTGCCGTTCATGGGGCAGAAGCGCCGTTTTGTCGGCGAATTCAAGAAGGCACTCGGGCAGTTCCCCAACGCCACGGTATTTGTTGATCTGTTCGGCGGTAGTGGGCTGCTGTCGCATGTGGCGAAGCAGGAGCGGCCCGATGTGCAGGTCGTGTATAACGACTTCGACGACTTTCACCTACGCCTGCAGAACATCCCACGAACCAACGCTCTGCTGGCCGACATCCGGAATTTTGCGGGGGGGGGAATTTCCAAGAAGCAACGACTGTCGGAGGCATTGCGAAAGCAAATCCTCGACCGTGTGGCCGAGGAAGAAAAAACCGGGTTTGTCGATTATATTACCCTCTCGGGATCGTTGTTGTTCTCTGGGAAATATGTGACCTCATTCGACGAGTTGGCAAAAGATGGGTTTTACAATACAGTTCGGCAAACTGACTTTTCGGCAGAAGGGTATTTGGATGGGGTCGAGATCGTGAAGCAGGACTATCGCGAGTTGTTCGAGCAATACAAGGATGTATCCGGTGCGGTGTTCCTCGTCGATCCGCCGTATCTCTCGACCGAAGTAGGTGCGTATAAGTGCTATTGGCGACTGGCCGATTACCTCGATGTACTCAAGATATTGCAGGGGAAATCATACGTGTATTTTACCTCCAATAAATCACAAATCGTTGAACTGATCGACTGGTTTACACGCACACAATTCAATAGCAACCCATTCGAGGGAGCCGAACGTCGGGAGTTTAACGTGACGATAAACCACAACTCCAAATATACGGACATCATGCTGTATAAACGAGCGGTCGAATAGCATTTAATTCCCCAAAACAAAGATACGAAAAATATCTTAAACTGCAAATAGTTACGCTGTTTATTTTCAAGAAAAAAGCGTTTGATTTTGTGTTTCTAAACGGCTGTTTAAACGCTGTTCAAACACTGATTAAACGCTTTTAGTTTGGCGTGAAAAAAATCTTTTTTTTTTGCACATTTCGTTTGTAAAAAGTGCACATTTCGTTTGCCCGATTATAAAATCTTCGGATTCACCGGCACACCGATTTTTGCTAAAAACGCCAAACAGGAGCATACAACCGCTGAGGTATTCGGCGAGTGCCTGCACAAATACCTAATCAAAGATGCTATTGCCGATGAAAATGTATTGGGCTTTCTGGTCGAATATTACACAGGCAATACGACTACTGATTATGAAAATGAAAAACGGATGCGCGAAATTGCGCAATTCATTCTCAACAACTACAACAAATCGACTTTCGACGGCGAATACAATGCACTGTTCGCCATTCAATCCGTGCCAATGCTGTTGGGTTACTACAAGATATTCAAGGAACTGAATCCCAAAATCAAAATCGGTGCAATCTTCACCTATGCAGCCAATGCCAACCAAGACGACGAGCAAACGGGGATGAACAAAGGATTTGCCTCGACAAAGGTCGATGCCGACGAGTTGCAAACCATTATTGACGATTACAACCGCATGTTCGGCACCGGATTCTCGACCGACAATTTCGGGGCATATTACGACGATGTGAACGAACGGATGAAGAAACGCCGGAAAGAGATGGAACCGCTCGACCTCCTGCTTGTCGTCGGGATGTTCCTCACTGGTTTCGACGCTAAGAAACTAAACACGCTTTATGTGGACAAGAACTTGGAGTATCACGGCCTGTTACAGGCTTTCAGCCGCACAAACCGGATACTGGGTGAAAAAAAGAAATTCGGTAAAATTTTTTGTTTTCGCGATTTGAAAGCAAACGTAGATGCAGCTATCAAATTATTCAGCAATAACGAGCCGAATGAGTACATCACCCGTCCTCCGTTCGAGAAAGTGCGTAAAGAGCTCAATCTGAAAATGATCTCCTTTTTGGAGAAATATCCCAATGTCACATACATTGACGCTCTGAAAAGCGAACCGGAAAAACGAGAATTCGTATTGGCGTTTCGGGAGATCATTCGAGGCAAAATCGAAGCGCAGATTTACGAGGAATACGAAACGGATGATCCTTATTTTATCATGTCGGAACAGGAGTATATGGACTTCCGGTCCAAATACCTCGACATCGCTATCGGCCATACGGGGGAAGACAAAGACCCTTCGGTTAAAAAAGACACTCAGCAACCGGAAATTGACAGGATTGATGATATTGATTTCTGTCTGGAGTTGTTACATAGCGATGTAATCAACGTCGCCTATATCCTCGCACTGATCGAAGACCTGAATCCCGAAAGCGAAGACTATAACGAAAAGCGCCAGCACATCATCGACACGATGATCAAAGACGCAGCCATGCGTAACAAGGCGATGCTGATCGACGGATTTATCCGCCACAATGTCGACGATGACAAAGCCGGATTTGCCCGCGCCAAGGCTGACGGATCAATCGATCTGGAGACCCGGTTAACAAACTACGTATCCACCGCCCGCAATGCAGCAATCGACCGGCTCGCCGAAGAAGAGGGGCTTCCTCAGGACGCCCTTCGGGATTATCTTGCCCAATACGATTACCTGCAACGGGAGAAACAGGAGATCATACAGAATGCAATCAAAGAGAAAAAAGTCGGCCTGAAAGAGCGCCGTAATATCCTCAAACGCGTCATGGGTAAACTCCGCGCAATCATCGAAACATTCAGTTGGGAATAAAAATTATTAGCGATGGAAAAAACATATCCTGGTTTTGTATACATTCTCACAAATCCGAGTTTTCGGGAGGATTGGGTGAAAATCGGAAAGAGCGCACGCCCCGTCGATGTCCGATCGAAAGAACTGGACAACACGGCTGTTCCCCTACCCTTTGAGATCTTCGCTACAATGCAGACAACCAAGTTCAATGAAGTCGAGAAATTGGTTCATAAGACCATTGATCGATTAACCGACCTGAGAATTCGGCAGAATCGAGAATTTTTCAATGTCGCACCCCAAGTCGCATTGGACATATTCAAGGATATTGCACAAACAATAGACGATGCAATCATCACCCGATATGAGGGAAATCTACCAATAATAGGGAACAGGCTGCCCTCGAACGAATCGAGTAAACATACCGTAAAACGAGGACGTTTCAAATTCAGCATGGTCGGAATCAAAATCGGAGAATACATTACGTTTTCTCCGACAAATACCCATGTGAAAGTTGCCAGCAATGATTCCATCGAATACGAAGGGCGTATTTATAAGTTATCGCCATTTGTCGGAACATTCATGCCGGAGGAGAGGCGCAACACATCAGGTGCATATCAAGGAGCAAAATATTTTTCCTATAATGGGAAAACCTTAGACGACCTGCGCAAAGCGGCCGAGCAATGCAACCATAAAATCGAGAATGAAGAATAAGCCATTATGAGCGAAGAATTACAACAAAAACTCCGCAGCCAACTTTGGACGGTTGCCAACACCCTGCGCGGCAATATGTCGGCCAGCGATTTCATGTATTTTACATTGGGATTCATCTTCTACAAATACCTTTCGGAGAAGATCGAACTTTATGCCAATGAAGAGCTCAAAGAGGATGATCTGACATTCCGTGAAGCCTGGGCAGGAACCGACGAAGATTTGAAAGCCGATCTGAGAGAAGCGTGTGTGCAGGATTTAGGGTATTTCGTCGAGCCGGAATACCTCTACTCCACTATTATTGCAATGATCGACCGCAAAGAGAACATACTGCCGTCGCTCGAACGCTCACTCAAAAAGATCGAAGACAGCACAATCGGACAAGAAAGCGAAGATGATTTCGGCGGCTTGTTTTCGGACATCGACCTTGCATCCCCCAAACTGGGCAAGACAGCCGATGATAAAAATAAACTGATTAGCGACGTGCTCGTTGCTTTGAATGGCATCGACTTCGGATTGAAAGAGGCACAGGATATTGATATCCTCGGCGATGCCTACGAATACATGATCGGGCAATTCGCAGCCGGAGCCGGCAAAAAAGCAGGAGAGTTCTACACACCGCAAGAGGTCAGTCAGATTCTTGCCGAAATCGTAATCACGGGCAAACAACGTCTGAAAACCGTATTCGATCCAACTTGCGGCAGCGGTTCACTACTGCTTCGCACGGCCCGGAGCGGCAAAGCCGACGAAATCTTCGGTCAAGAGAAAAACCCGACCACCTTCAACCTCTGCCGAATGAACATGTTGTTGCATGGTATCAAATACAACGATTTTGACATCCGTAACGGCGACACGCTCGAAGCCGACGAGTTCGGCGACCAACAGTTCGATGCGGTGGTCGCCAATCCCCCGTTTTCCGCCGACTGGAGCGCTGCCGACAAATTCAACAACGACGACCGTTTCAACAAGGCCGGAGTTCTCGCACCCAAATCGAAAGCCGATTACGCCTTTATCCTGCACATGATCTACCACCTGAATGAAGGCGGAACAATGGCTTGTGTAGCACCGCACGGCGTATTGTTCCGAGGTGCCGCCGAGGGCAAAATACGTCGTTTCCTCATCGAAAAGAAAAACTATATCGATGCTATTATCGGGCTTCCGGCTAACATCTTCTATGGTACCAGTATCCCTACATGTATCCTTGTTATGAAAAAGTGTCGCAAGCAAGATGATAACATCCTCTTTATCGACGCATCACGCGAATTCGAAAAGGTTAAAACTCAAAATAAACTCCGTCCAGAACATATCCAAAAGATTATCGAGACCTACCGGAATCGTTCCGAAATCGAAAAATACAGCCATTGCGCCTCCTTGAAAGAGATTGAAGAGAACGACTACAACCTCAACATCCCGCGTTATGTCAATACGTTCGAGGAGGAAGAGCCAATCGACATCAAGGCAGTTATGGCGGAAATCAAAGAACTGGAAGCCAAACGCGCCGATTTGGACAAACAAATAGAGGTTTATCTAAAAGAATTGGGGATTGTCGAATAACACAAAGCAAGAAGCAATGGCAACAAATAACAACGATAAAACCCTCAATGTTCCCCCTTTGAGATTCCCGGAGTTCAGTGGGGAGTGGGAAAAATATAAATTATCGGAAATGTGTTCATTCTTTTCCGGTGGTACACCGTCTTCTTCTAAGAAAGAGTATTATGATGGAAATATTCCATTTATTCGTTCGGGAGAATTGCATGATGATCAAACGGAGTTGTTCATTACAGAGGATGGCTTAAAAAACTCTGCAGCCAAAATGGTAGAGGTGGGTGATCTGTTATTAGCTTTATATGGTGCGACAAGTGGTGATATTGCAATAAGTAAAATCAACGGGGCAATAAATCAGGCTATTTTGTGTATTAGAACTGAGCAGAGTAAGAAATTTATAGAATCTATTTGGTATAAGCATGCAGGAAAGCTGCTTCAAACGTATTTGCAAGGAGGACAAGGAAACTTATCTGCTGATATAGTAAAAAACATATCATTCTATTTTGCCACCATTGAAGAACAAAAGAAGTTAGCAAAATTTATATCCTTATTGGATGAACGTATTAGCACCCAAAACAAAATCATTGAGGACTTGAAGAAACTAAGGGCCGCAATTGTTGATAAGCTCTTTTGCCTTCCTAATAAACTTGTACCACAAATGCGTTTACATGGATTTACAGGGAATTGGATACAAGTGCGATTGTCTGATGTATGTCAACGCATCCACACTAAGAATTTCAACACGCAATGCCAGTTAGTACTCACCATTGCCGCTCAGTATGGACTTGTTAGTCAAAAAGATTTCTTCAAGAAATCAATTGCAAGCGATAATTTAGAGGGCTATTATCTTATAGAAAAAGATGATTTCGCTTATAATAAGAGTTATTCAACCGATTATCCATGGGGAGCAGTAAAGCGATTAGAACTCTATTCTCAAGGAGTCCTTTCGCCTCTTTACATCTGCTTTAGACCTAATACGAACATTATTGTACCAGACTATCTTTCTCATTATTTTGAGTCAACGAAATGGCATAAAGGAATTGCAGATATTGCAGGCGAAGGGGCGAGAAATCATGGGTTGCTAAATCTCTCTGTCGTAGATTATTTCAATACTACTCATCGTATACCAAGTATGCCAGAGCAAAAAGTCATTGCTGATGTACTCAATAAATTAACATTTAAATATGATTTAGAGCAGAAATTGCATGAAAATTTGCTTAAACAACGGAGATATTTACTTCAGCAGATGTTTATATAAACAGCTGGCGTAAGAGGTGATTTTTATGTTCACAAAACAACTTAGCCATGCTCTTTTCAACGGAAAGTTTATCTGAATAGGCTTTGAGAACTAAGTATATCTTCTTCTGCCTTTCTACTGTTGGAAAAGAAAAGATTTTCTTCATAAAGTCATTCTTTTGCAAATTAAAGCGAGTGCTACCTTGTGCCAGAGGAAAAACAGCCTTTCTAAACGATTTAGTTGAAACATAATATGCTAAGAAAGGAGGGAAAATCTTATTTTCATCCATAATATGGACGCCAAAGCAAAAACTGTTCAGGAATAAAGGATAAGTTTTTCCCAAGTACACAGCACCCATTCCAACTTCCTCCGGCGTTTCAGAAGACAAGGTGAAAAGAATGTCACCATAACGAACAACTGATTGTTGCTCTGCTTCATTGATTTTGACTAAACCAACATTAGTCGTATCAATGATTTGATTCTGATTGACATTCATATATGTTATGTACGGACAGCCTTCACCAAAATCCTCTGCACTTTTACCTGATAAGCCGGAATAAGATTCTCCAAAATCACTAAAGGCCAATTCAACTTTATGTAGTTCTGATTCTATTAAAGTATCACACATTACCTGAATTAAGGATTCATATTTCTCAATGATTTTGTTTTGAGTAGCGATACGTTCGTCTAATAATTGTAGTAATGATATTATTCTTTCTTGTTCTGTTTGAGAAGGCAGCGATACGTTCATGGATAATAAGGTGCCAGTATCGAGTTTTCCCGCTCCAATACCAGTTCCCGTGACCATGTATTTCATGCGGCTTTCATGCGATTCAAACCAATAAAGAAGGAAAAGTGGTTGGGAGAATTTATTGGGGATTATGCCTTTTACATCTTGATTAAACGCAACATCTAATTTGTTATAACAAATAGGAATATGCTTCCACAGCATACTTCCACGTACTAAAAGTAGTAAATTACCTTGCTGCAATAATTTAGACCCATGTGCTAATCCTTCTTCTGATAAATATTGCTCTGAATCTACAATATAAGAATTATGCATTGTTGCAGCAGAAATAAAAGGTATGTTCCCGTTCCAATAACTAGGATTGTCTAATGCTGGTGTTCCCCCTGATAGTAGGTTGCATATGTCTTGAAACTTATAATTCTCCCATTCCCCTGTAAACTCCGGGAATCTCAAAGGGGGAACATTGGAGAAAATTGAACTGTAAAAGCCTCTTTATTCCTATCTTCCTGCTATATTATTCAAACCTTTTAGAATATGATAGCAGAAACCAAACTTTCGGAGATTGTCGCTCTATGGAAAGAGGACAAAAGACAGTATGTGAAGCGCTCCACATTTTCAGCTTATACGCTACTTATTGAAAATCACATCTTACCGTCATTCGGCAACAAAACGCTCATCGAAGAACAGAATGTACAGTCATTCGTATTTCGGAAACTCGACAAAGGGTTAAGCCACAAAACGATCAAAGACATTTTAATCGTTTTGAAAATGATTCTGCGATTCGGCGTCAAGAACAAACTGATCGAATACCGTCAGATAGACATAAAATTCCCTACGGAACGCGACAAACATTCAATTGATATATTGAGCCGTTCGCACCATCGTCAAATCATGGAGTACATTCAATCACATTTTACATTCAAGAATTTAGGCATTTATATCTGTCTGAGCGCCGGAATGCGTATAGGAGAAATTTGCGCCCTTACATGGGAAGACTTAGATATTGAGAATGGAATTATTCATGTACAAAAGACCATTCAACGTATCTATATCGTCGAAGACGATCGAAAACATACTGAGATCATTCTTGACACTCCCAAAACCAAAAACTCGATTCGCGAAATTCCGATGACACGGGATTTACTAAAAATGATCCGCCCACTCAAAAAAGTTGTAAACGACCGTTTTTATGTATTGACCAACGAAGCGACTCCAACCGAGCCGCGCACCTATCGTAACTATTATAAGCAATTCATGCAGTCGCTCGGTTTACCAGCCATGAAATTTCACGGTCTACGACACAGTTTCGCAACACGCTGCATCGAAAGCAAATGCGATTACAAAACCGTGAGCGTTTTGCTGGGGCACTCGAATATCAGCACTACGCTCAATTTATATGTACATCCAAATCTGGAACAGAAAAAAAGATGCATGGAGCAAATGTCAAAACTACTACGCTAACCAGATTCATTTTCTGAATTAACTCTTGAATATGAATGGCCAACCGTGACTAATTGTCACGGTTGGCCGTAAAAGTTAAATTATCACTTGGATCACCCATCAATTTTTCCGCGAAGACCTACCCATATAAGCACTTTCAACATCCAAAACCATACAGAAATATGAGTTACAAGACATCGTTGCTCACTATCAATTTTCTTTGAGATCCTTATAATCGAACGCAAACAAATCCCTTACCAATTCTATCTGTTGCGACGAGCCGCATTCAGCACTTCCAAATGCTGTACAGGATCAAACATCTCTGCCTCACCGCTATCAAGCCCTGCACGAATCGCCACTTTCAGCTCAGCAAGAAGTCCTTCGTTTACTTCAGACAATTGCAAAACTTCCCCATTTACCTTACCGTCATCACCGAAACATTTGTTATGAATCGTTGATTTCTTTTTCATACCGCTTCTAAGTCATATATTTTTTTGACAAGATAATAAATTCAGTTTATATTTACAGACTGATAAAAAGGTATAAAACCTCAAAATGAACAATACCATGGAGCGACGTTTGAAAAGTCCTGCGGACATAGAGGCACGCTGCGCGGAACTCGGATTCCTCCCCTTTTTCCGGTGCGGCATCCCCGGTTTTTCCGTCGAAGAGATGGTCGTCCCGGAGTATTGGTTCACCGACGAAGAAGGAGCATGGGAATGGAAAGGCCCTGTCATCCGTGAAGGACACTGTGCCTACGGCAAACTCTTCGCCCGCAAAGCTGGCTTTGTCAGTCGCGAGTGGTTACCCGACCTTACGAACTACCGCCGCTCCCGACTGCTGGCACCAAATGAGGACACAGCGGCCCTTGACGACGTAGTATTACAGACAGTTCTGATCGAAGGAACGGCCACCATCAAGGAATTGCGCCAAATGCTGGGGTTCGCCCAAGGACGCGGAAAATGTTCGACGAACACCCCAACCTCGAAGGTCGCAGAGGATGAAAAGATTTCACTCGATCCGATTCTGACAAGGCTTCAGATGGAGATGCGGCTGGTGATCGTCGATTTCGAATACAACGTCGATCGCCGCGGCAACCGCTACGGCTGGGGTATCGCACGGTATACAGCACCCGAAACGTTCTACGGCCCACTCCGCGTCGAATGCACACCCTCCGAATCGTTCGAACGTATTTATAAACACTTCCGCCGCCTATTTCCGAACACAACAGAAAGCAAACTCCTAAAATTAATCGGATAACAACTGAGAATCAACACACCGACACGACAAAGCCTCAACAGGAACGAGACCCAAACAAAGAATCCTAATTGTTCTTATTTATCAGGTTCACCACAACCTTCGTCATCACATCTTTCTCCTCTGTGCGGCTTTCGGCGATCATCAGTGTCAAGGCAACCAGCGTATTGTTGTCCAAGAGGCGCGAACCATCAGCACGGTACAGAATCCGATTGTTTTCCAAAAACCACAGGAACAGGAACGCGGCGATGCGTTTGTTACCGTCGCTGAACGAGTGGTTCTTGACCGTCAGATAGAGCAGATTGGCCGCTTTCTCCTCGACGCTCGGGTAAAGGTCGTAGCCGCCGAAGGTCTGGTAAATCGCACCCATCGTGCTTTTGAACGACTCGTCCTTCTCGTGGGCGAACAGCTCGCTGCCGCCGAACTTGTCGCGCAACACCTGCAACGCCTCCATCGCATTTTCATACGTCGCATGAAACGGTTCCTCCGCCGTGGTTGCCGCAACCTCCAACTGCTGATAGTCATAACGATCGAGCGTGTCGAGGCCATAAGTATAGTCCGTAATCACGCGCAACAACCCGATCGCCTCGGATTTCGTGACAGCCTTTGCCGACAACACGTTCGAGAGCAGATGAACGGTTTGCTTCAGCTCCTCCAACTGCTCAGCTTTGGCCTGGCTGTTGACCGCATAACCTTTTATTAGGTACTCTTTCAAGACCTTATTCGCCCAGATACGAAATCGAGTGGCATTTTTGGAATTGACGCGATAACCCACCGATAGAATCATATCGAGGTTATAAAATGGAATCATACGCCGCACTTGCCGTAGCCCCTCATGCTGAACTTGTGCAATTTTTGCACATGTTGCTTCCCGCTCCAATTCAGACGACTTATAAATGTTGTTGACATGTCTGACAATAACCGTTCTGTCAACTCCGAACAATTGCGCAATCTGCGCCTGCGTCAGCCACACGCTGTCATCCTCCATGCGAACGTCCAAACGGGTCTCGCCATCGGCCGTCTGGTAAATGATAATCTCTCCTCTGTCCATAGAAACAAAGATACGAATAAGCCTGAAATATCGAAAATCGGTCGAAGCTATTTATTGGGGTTGCCAGATAAATACAATTCGCCCTCCCTTACCCAAAAGTAAAGGAGAGCGTACTGCTACTTTCTCATCAGCTTCTCGAAATACTTGCAGTCATAGCCCCAATAGCATTTGCCGTCACCGGCAAAATCCCAAACATTCATTACTTCCCGAAGCCGAAACGGCGGTTCCTTACCGTCCCGGATAAATCGTTTGGAGCGGCTACAAAAAAGGCGGTTGCATAACTGTTTGTCCTTTTTCTGCGACTTGCAACACGTGATCGTGCTGACTGGAGTTCGTTTTCTACTTCTGCTCATGATCTCATAAGGTTTGGCCCGCAATTTTGTACGAGCCGGTTAAACACTTATGAGGCTCTGAAATTAAAATTCTTCAACATCTTTTTCAATCGTTACATTCCACATACGCAGAATCCAAGTGCGCTTCCATAATCATTCGCGAAGTTTCCCTCGTATATGCCCGACGATCATACTGCTCGCCCCGACACATACAGCAACTACACGGAGTGCCCGTTCTTTTGTAGACCTGCGCCCATTTTGCCCTTGCCAATTCAAACCAATGAGGATGTCGGTTCAGGCTGCCGTCTGCCTCCAGAGTCTCCCATCCGCAGGCAGCATAGTAAATCATACGCGCCTTAAACACACGATTCTGTTGTTTTCTTCTCCAAAGTCTGTTTCTTTTGTCCATCATCTCTTTGTATTAAAGTTAGAATGAACAAAGAATTTATCTGACTGTAACCAAGTGTATCCATCGTAATATGATTTAAAGTTGTTACTTAATCTTGCTTGTGTACGCTGAATTAGAATCAGCTATCGCTTAATTTTATTCACGATGCTTTTCAGTTGTTCGCATAACACGCCCGGGGTTTCGAGTACACGCGCAATTGCTTGATTTTTATTTGTTGATTGCGTTATCTCTGCCTTCAATGCGATTACCTCATTCCGATTGATTCCCGTTCTCTCAAGCGTGGAAACAATTTCGTCGATCTCAAAAGTTGTCAACGAGTTGACTTTCGCTTTGAATTCCTCATTAAGGCGTGCTTTCACAATATCCGCCTTAGCCCTTACTTTGGTAATGTCTGCCATAATATCTATTGTTTGAGTTTGTTATCCACCTTTTCAAGAGCCGTTCGTGCTACATTCAAAATAGAATCGGCTTGCAGAAAATACCGATTCATCTGCGCCTCTATCTTATCTGTATCTGTGAATTTAGAAAATAATCGTTTGTATTTTTCCTCTATATTATGAGCACTATTCACATTCTCCGTAATCAAATCATTCATTTCCCGAGCAATAGCATAGTGTTCCCGAATAGTACCAAGCAGTTTTTCTTTACCATCTTCCAAGGGAGTCAGAAGGGAAGCACGCTCTTCCATATAGTCCGATTGGATTAAATCCGTCAAAACCTTAAGAGATTCAATACGCTGCGGCAGTTCTTCAACAAGAACTTCATTCCAGAACTCTGTTGTTTCCGATTCTGCGAACAAATCGGTCAAGTAGCGATGGTACCAAACCTCATCCAGAAAAAGGATTGCAGATTGTTCTTTCTCCTTGTAATAAGCATTGATAGTTGCAATATGCCCTTGCTCCAACGCATTGATTTGTTGACCTAACATCATAGACATATCGACTGTTGCTCGCGGAATGGATGCACACGACGATAGTCCAACAATCATCACGGTTAATAATAATCTACTATTCATATTTTCATATTTTATTTGAAGCAAAGATAATCCTTATTTGTGTCAATTTATGACACAAATATATTTTCCAGAAAAATTCTGCATTTATATAGCTGGCAATCGGCATAAATCAAGTTTTATTCGATATGCATAATCCAACTTCAGACATACCCAATTTGACAATATAATCCATCCGTATTTCCAAACTTTCCTATATTTGGATTTCTCACCAAAAATCGCTATCTTTGTACTGTCTTGCAAGAAGATACGGTTGTAGTAAAGGCAAAACACGCAAGCCGGTGCAGACTCATGCAAAAAGGCAGTAGGCAATGCGGGAAACGAGGTCGAAAAACCGACGCAAACGACTGATATACATATAGGTTCATTTAGTGCGGAAGCACCTTTATCCGCACTTTTCAGTCTCCTTTTGGAGACTTTTTTTGTGAGCGAATTTGCGCAAACAAGAAAATTTTAATCTGTATATCAACACCTAACAATCGAATTTACGATCTTCCTCCGGAGCAAAGCTGTTCCGATAAAAGCACATTTCGCACCTGCCAATTCGGATTCTTTTCATCGCAACGTTTGCAATATGACAACCCATAATGGGCGAAGCGGGCTTAAAATTTGGCACGAAGCCGGGAATCGGTTATCTTTACTCCGAATTGTAAACATTATGACTATGCAGGACATGATAAACGGACGGTGCGGCTGGTGCGGAACCGACGAGCTGTATGTGAAATACCATGACCAGGAGTGGGGGAAATTGGTGACCGACGACAAGACGTTGTTCGAATTTCTTGTCCTGGAGAGTGCCCAGGCCGGGTTGAGCTGGATAACGATACTCAGAAAGCGTGAGGGGTATCGCAAGGCCTTCTGCGATTTCGACGCCGGACGGGTGGCACAAATGACCGACCACGACGTCGAACGGCTGATGCGGTTCGACGGCATTGTCAGAAACCGGTTGAAAATCAAATCCACAATCACAAACGCAAGGCTATTCCTCGCCATACAGGAAGAGTTCGGCAGTTTCTACAACTACACCCTGTCGTTCTTTCCCGACCGGAAGCCGATTACCAACACCTTCCGGTCGTTGAGCGAGATTCCGGTATCCTCGCCCCAATCCGATGCCATGAGCAAAGACATGAAAAAACGGGGATTCAAATTCTTCGGCAGCACGATTTGTTACGCCCACCTGCAGGCGGCAGGATTTATCGACGATCACCTGACGGACTGCATTTGCCGAAAAAGATAAATTTCTTTCAATTAACAGTCCCTCACGGAAATGCAAAGTATATTGAAGAACAGCACAATTCCCAAAATATATTTGTATAATCATACGCTTTAGATTACTTTTGAGAAAGAAAGTCGCTTTTCAAAATCCATGACAGTATGAAATACTATATAAATCTTTTTTCTCCTAATACGGCAACAGCTTTTACCAATTCAAATAGAGATGTTACCGGTTTTAGAATATCGCGCAAATCATATGTCAAAAACCAAGGCATCAAAGCTGGAAACATATTTATTTGTTATTGCACTAAAATTCAGCGATTTATTGGTATCCTTGAGGTAATAAGCGCTCCATATGAAGACAATTCTCCGATCTTTATCGAAGAGAACGATCCGTTTTGCCTGCGCTTCAAGGTCAAACCGCTCGTATGGCTTCCTTTCGAACTCGCAATTCCGATACACGAAGATTTAATATGGAATACATTATCAATAACAAAAGGATTGCCGAAAGACAGTACTAAATGGACATATAAAGTTTTTTCCAGTCCTTTACGCTGGGACAATGCCGATGGTGAATTTTTAGTCGATTTGCTAAAACGGCAAGCAAAGCAACAAACAGTTTATCCTCTTTCCGAAAAAGACACTAAAAAGATCAAAGCATCGAAAATACGTATTATTTCCGGAAAGGAAACCATTGTTTCTGTTCCTGACGACGATGCAATCCAAGAGAAGGATCAGCCACAAACCGAGCAAAGAGAATCTATAAAAGTCCAGGCTAAACTGGCGAAAATTGGAGAAATATTCGGGTTCAAAATTTGGTTGCCGAAGGCAGATAGAAACCGAGTTACAGAATTCTGGCATCCGAAAGAGAGTACTTCTCTTAGACGAACTTCCCATAATTTTTGATGAGACGACCTTAAAAACGATCAAAAATATTGACGTGCTATGGATACAACGAAGATCTATTGTGCGCGCGTTCGAAGTTGAGGGAACAACATCTATTTACTCTGGTATCCTTAGGATGGCAGATCTCCTCTCTTTACAACCAATGTTAGACATCAAAATCCATATTGTTGCATCGGAAGAACGACGAGAAGCCGTATTGGAACAAATTACACGCCCAGTATTCGCTGTTATGGAACGAGGGCCTTTAGCTGATATTTGTTCATACATATCATATAGTTCTATCGACGAGATTCTAAAAGAAAAACGCCTATCCTACATGACAGATGATATTCTTAAAGAATTTGAAGAGTGGAGCCAAGAATAATTTACATCTAGGAAACTTAAAAAATTATTATCCAACCTTGTAAAGAAATGGAGCAGGCAGGAACTGCGATTCCTGCCTGCTCCATTTTTTAACACCCCGCCTCAGCGCATCAGCAGCTTATACCCCACTCCCCGCACGTTCACCAGCTGGATCGACGGGTCGGCCGCAAGGCGGTGGCGCAGGCGGGTGATGAAGACATGCAGGCTGCGGGCATTGAAAAACGAATCGTCGCCCCAGATATTCACCAGCAGGGTTTTCATCGGCACGATCTCGCCCGCATTCCGGCAGAGGTATTGCAGCACTTCGGATTCGCGGGCCGAAAGTTCCGTCACCACGCCGTCGCACGAGAGCCGCTGACGCTCGGCGTCGAAACGCATACGCCCCAGTTCGAACACACGTTCCGTACGCGCTTTCCCGACGCCCGCACGCCCGGCAAGCGCCCTGACCCGCACGATCAGCTCGCTCATGGCAAAGGGCTTGCGCAGGTAATCGTTGCCTCCGGTCTCGAATCCCTGCACCACGTCCTCGGCCGCCGAGCGCGCCGAAAGGAAAAGCACAGGCACCCCGGGCGCCTCGCGGCGCAGACGCCCGACGAAGGTGAACCCGTCCATACAAGGCATCATGACATCCGACACGACCACATCGGGGCGCGACCCGCGGAACGCCCGCAACCCGGCCTCACCGTCATGGGCGACCGTCACCTCGAACCCCTTTTCGGAAAGGGTATCGGCAATGATCCCCGCGAGGGTTTGCTCGTCCTCTACGAGCAGCAGTCTGATCTTATCGCCCATCGTCCGGAAGTATCAGGGTGAAAGTCGTACCGCGCCCCTCGGTGCTCTCCACTGTGACCGAGCCGCCGTGTTTGGCGGCGATCAGCCCGACGTAATACAGCCCGAGGCCGAAGCCCTTGACATTGTGAATGTCGCCCGTAGGCACGCGGTAGAACTTATCGAAGATATGCGCCTGTGCAGCACGCGGGATGCCCACGCCGTCGTCGGCGACGCGCAGGACGACCCGGCCGCCGTCCCGCCCGGCCGAAATGCGGATATGCACCTCCTCGCCGGAATATTTCAGGGCATTGTCGACCAGGTTGTCCAGGGCATGCGAGAGGTGGAAGCGGTCGGCGAAGGCAGTCAGCCCTTCGGGTGAAACATCCACCGTAACCCGTGCGGGTTTGGCCGCCTGCATCCGGAACTTCTCGGCCAGCGCCCCGAGCATCCCGGCCAGGGGGATACGCTCGCGGCGGAGCGTAAAATCCTCGCGTTCCTCGCGCGATATGGTGAGGATGCGCTCGACCATCTCCGACAAAGCCGTCAGCTGGCTGCGGATCACACCCAGGTACTTCGCACGCCGCACCCCATCGTCGGCCGCCCCGAAATTCTCCAGCGCGTCGTTGGCCGCATAGGCCACGGCAATCGGGGTCTTCAGTTCATGGGTGATATTGTGCGTGAAATCCATCCTCATCTCCTCGAGCGTCTTCTGCCGGAACAGCGTCCGCAACAGGTAGATGACCACGAACGCGACGACGAGCAGCATGAGCACCGAGGTGAGGATGATGCCGAACAGCTCGCGCAGCAGTTCCCGGTGGGGGTTTTCGATCTTCACCCGGAAAAGCAGCTTGTCGTCCGTGGTAACGCGCGAGGTGAACACCTTCGGGTTCCGTATCTGCGGAGCATCCTTCTGCGAAGCGATGACCGCCTCCTCCCGTTCCGCCCCCGTTGTCCGCGCCGCCAGGCTGTCGAGCCGGATTTCGGCAACATCGCCGCCGTCCCGGCCGCGGATCACGTCGACGCTGTAGGGCAGGCCGATGCCGGCATCGGCCAGGTAACGCGTCAGCAGGGAGTCGTAGCGGGACAGGTTGAACTGGAGGGCCGTGAACGAAGGCATATACACCTCCTGATAAATATAACGGGTCTTGTCGCCGCGGCGCAGGGCGATGTTCGTCCGCACCGTGTCGACCTTCGGCCGGAGGGAGATCACCTTGCCGGCAGTTCCGAGGTTCTCTACCGAGATCGCACCGATCATATCCGTCCTCACGGAGTCGATATTGCCCGTCGTCACGACCGACGTCCGGGTCTGCGACGTCCGGCGCCGGTTACCTATCAGCAGGTCGTCGTACGCCGCGCGGTTCATGGCGAGCGTCACCTTGCGCGAAAACTCCTCCGCACGGTCGGCATACATCCGCCACAGGCTCCACGCCTGCACGAGGGCCAGCGCCAGCAGGGCGCCGATCGCGCAGAACGAGATATTTCTGAAACGGTTCTTATCCACGGCCAAGGGGTTTATACCGCAAAAATACGAATAAAAACACTCCTGCCGCCGGCGTTAACATTATTTAACACTTCTTAACGCGGCGTTAACCATCGCCCTTCGTTTTTCGGGGTAATATTGCACCGTAAACCAACACACCGAAGCCATGAAAACAAAACTCACCTTCCTTATCATCGCCGCCGCGCTGGCAGCCGCAACCGCAGGACGGGCGCAGACCGTCATCTCCTACTCGACCGACGGCGGGGCACAGGCCCTCGAAACGGGCGACATACCACAGACCGTGCTGGACACCGCCACGCTCGAAGTGAGCTACCGCATGGAGTGGCTGCGGCGCCCCGACAGAGAGAAGCCGATGCAGGATCTGCTGCTGTTGCAGGCCGGCGGGAAGGTTACGAAATTCTTCTCCTACAAGACGCTCCAGCGGGACTCGCTGCTGCGCATCACCCCGGCCGAGCAGGTGCTGGCCAATGTGGGCAACTTCAAGGGCGGCCTGGAGGCCGTCGTATTCCAGAACTACCCCGCAGGCGAGATGACCTGCACCGACAAGATCTCACGGGACAACATGCTCTACACCGAGCCGCTGCCCGAAATCGAGTGGACGCTCCGCGACGGGACGCGCGAGGTCATCGGTTACGACTGCCGCCGTGCGACCTGCCGCTTCCGCGGGCGCGATTACGAAGCCTGGTACACCGAGGAGCTCCCGCTCGCCACCGGCCCCTGGAAATTCCACGGGCTGCCCGGACTGATCCTGGCCGTGAACGACACGGGCGACGACGGTGGCATCATCCGCTTCGAGGCGACCGGGATCCGCCGCGCCGAAGTTCCGGTGACGATGGCCGACCTGAACTACCTGACGACCTCACGCAAAAAATTCATGGCCACCGAGCGCAAATACATGACCGATCCGATCGGCTACATGCAGGCCAATTCGAACATCAGGATCACGGTAAGAAACGAGGACGGAACGCCGTGCGAGGGTGCCGACCTGATCCGCGAATACAATCCGCTGGAAACAGAATAGCCCCACGGCGCGATGAAGTACCTGCTGACCCTGCTTTGGTCGCTGGGCGCAATCGCCGCCCAGGCCCAGCAATATACGGGCCACGTGGCCGACAAGGAGGACGCGGGACTCCCTGGGCAAGCCGCTGGGTTACACGACTACCTCGGCCTCGGGCGATTTCGTGCTCAGGCCGCGCGGGGACGGGACAACCGCGCAGCTCGACTTCTCGACGATGGGCTACCGCCGGCAGTCGGTTCCGGCCAACGCCGGGCGGATGCTCGTGCTGCTGACGCCCGAGACGACCGACATCCGCGAGGTGACGATCCGCGCCCCGCGGCTGAGCTTCCGGGGCGACACCGTAAGCTACAACGTGTCGCGCTTCACCGAGGCGCAAGACCGCTCGATTGCCGACGTACTGCGCAAGATGCCGGGCATCGAGGTGGCGAAATCGGGCGAGATACGCTACAACGGCCAGCCGATCAACAACTTTTACATCGAAGGGCTGGACATGCTCGACGGCCGTTACGGACAGGCGACCAACAACATCGCGCCGCAGGACGTGGCGAGCGTCGAAGTGATGGAGAACCACCAGCCGATCAAGGCGCTCAAGGAGATCGTATTCAGCGACCGCGCAGCCATCAACCTCCGGCTGAAGCCGCATGCCAAAGCCCGCTGGACGGGGACGCTGCGCGGCGGTGCGGGCTGGTCGCCGGCGTTGTGGAACGGCGCGCTCTTCGCCATGCGCATCGGTGCCCGGGGGCAGTCGATGGTCAACCTCAAAACCGACAACACGGGGCAAAACCCCTCGGCCGAGACCGAACGGCTTTCGGTCGAGGACATCCTCAACGGCGGAGCCAACGACTACAATCCCGCCGCACACCTTTCGGTCGGCACTTCGTCCGCGCCGCTCGACGATACACGCACGCGCTTCAACCGCTCGCACATGGCCGGGCTGAACAACCTGCGCAAACTCTCCGAGGACTACCAGCTCAGCAGCTCGCTCACTTGGGGTTACGACCGCCTGGCCTCGGATCGCGCCGCCCGGCAAAGCTGGTACCTGGCGGACGGCACGCGCGTGGACACCGAGCAGGAGTCGGCCGCTTCGTGCCGGCAACAGCTTTCGGCACGCATCGCACTGAAAGCCAACACCGAGCGGTTCTACATGCAGGAAAAATTCGAAGCTTCGCTGGCATGGAACGACATCCGTGCCGTGCTCTCGGGCAGCTACCCCAACCGCCAGCGTGCCGTGGCCCCGGCCTACGGCATCGAAAACGACCTGAAATATATCCGGCGCACCGGCACACGTTCGCTCACCGTCACCTCCTACCTGAAATACCTTACCCGCCCTCAGTCGCTCGATGTGGTGCGCGAAACGGGCAGCCAGCGGCAGACGATCGCCGACCGCGCCTTTTACATGAACCACAACGCATCGTTCGGCACGCAGGCCGGACGGTTCGCATTCGCATTCAAAGGCGGGATTTCGGCCCTCTTCCGAGGGCTTGTGACACACCTCACAGGCTCGGGGCTCGGGATCGACACCGCGAACGACCTTTCGGCGGGCTATGCGGGCATCTACCTCCAGCCGGGGATCACCTACCGCTCGCAGCGGCTGCGGCTGACGCTCGACCTGCCGGCGGGTTACCGCCGCTACCAGTTGCACGACCGGATGAACGGCGACAGGAACCCGGCAAACATCTTCACCTGGAAACCCCGCCTCGCGGTGAAATGGAGCCCCACGGGGCACCTCTCGCTCTCGGCATCAGGCACCATAGGCCGCGACGCGGCCGACGACAGCCGCATAGGCGCCGGCGCCGTCCTGCGCAACTACCGTTCGGTGCTCTGCGGCGTAAGCGAATACCGGCAGGCGCTGCAACGCAGCCTCTCGGCAGGCATCGCCTACAAGAACCCGATCGGCGGGTTCTTCGCCAGCCTGCTCGCGGTACGTTCGTGGAACGACCTGCCGTTCCTGCCTGCGCAGCGCTTCGACGGCGACTATATCGTAAACTACTACGTGCGCAGCTCGAACCGCGTGTGGTCATGGTACCTGTCGGGCGACGTCAGCCAGAATATCGACGCCCTCAACGGTCAGGCAGGCCTGAACGTCGGCTACAACCTCAGCGGCACGGAACTGCTGCTGGAAGAGGTGCCGACCTCCTATGAAAATTCCACCCTGACCGTCGCGCCGCGTTTCAACTTCCGGTTCGCCGCCTGGGTAAACACCGAATACCGGCTGGAATACCGCTATACGACACTCTCCATCCGCGGCCGGGAGCCCGACGGGCGGCACGATTTCAACCAGCGGCTGACCGTAAACCTCGTACCGTCGAAGAAATGGGTGATCCAATTCACGGCGGAGCACTATTACTCGCAGCTTTCGGCCGACCGGAGCAAGCATCTGCTACTGGCCGACGCATCGCTGCGCTGGAAAATAAACGGGAAATGGGAAGCTACGGCGACCGCCGCAAACCTTTTCGGCCGCGAAGAATATGCCTATACGACCTTCGACGGAGTAAGCTCGGGCTCCTACCGCTATGCCATCCGCCCGCGCAATATCCTGCTGGGCGCAAGCTGGAAATTCTGACAACCGCCGCACGACGCAACGCCCGGGCAAAACAGTCCGGGGCTTCCGGATCAGAAATTGCGCCCCGCGTCCCACCACAGGCGCGTCCCACCGTGGTCTCCGCCGCCGAGTTCCGCGACGAGCGCCGCATACTGCTCGGGATCGGACGTCGCCAGCGCGGCCGGGAACGGCAGCCGGCGGATCATCGTTTCGGTATCTATATAGCCCTTGCTGTGGTTCAGACGCACGGGGAACAGGCGCGGATATCCCGTCCGCCGCTGTTCGGCCCAGGCCTCGCACCCTTCGGGATACATGGCAATCCATTTCTGGGTGATGATCCGCTCGAGCTTCAGTTCGTCGTCCGCCGTCGCATCCCAGCGGGGCGACACGCGGCACCGGGCGGCGATGTCGTTCCCCGGGTCTACCGGATCGTGGTAATCGGCCGCCATGGCGTCGCTCTCCAGATAGAGTTCGGCCCCGGACAGCTGCCATTGCGCGAACGATGCCGCAACGCCGTTGCGGTAACAGAGCTCCGCATCTTCGTCCGTCCAGCCGCGCAATGCCGCTTCGGCACGCAGGAACCACACCTCGGCCGCCGTCATCAGGACGGCATCGGTATCCGTATCCACCGTAAGGCGGGAAAATGCCGCGTAATAATTATGCGAGAAACCCGTCCCCTGACGGATTCCATGGTATTGCCCTTTCAGGGCGAC
>OHMT01000176.1_pt1 | contig 53213 bp, 58 predicted proteins | sample 1569371 | NCBI WGS metagenome assembly OHMT01 (sample SAMEA3879500, study PRJEB24766) | human gut metagenome | biome: human-associated habitat; feature: feces | place: USA | collected 1985/1987 | reverse complement strand
CTTTGTATCGTAACCGTCTTTAATTGCGGCTTGTTCCAAATTTTTTCGTAACCCGCGGCGTCGCAACTCGTAGCCGACGTTCGCACCTGCCGTTTCCAAAATTGCCCCATAGATTGCCGCTGTCGCCAGCCGGTCAAAATTTTCGTCCGGCGTAGATTCCACATATCCCTGCTCCAAAAGGATGTCTTTTCCTTCCTGTGCAGTTTCCTGAACACTGCCTGCGGCCATCGGTTCGATAAATCTTTTCGTAATCGGATAAAGGCGTTCGTTGACAATCCGGTTCGTTACCCATTCAAAGCCTATTTTTTCAAGGGCATACTCACTTACGCCTGCTGCCGCCCCGCGATATGTTGCCGTATCAAACGGCGCACCTGCCATTGTCAGGTTTTCATACATGCTGGTTCCCGAACTCAAACCGAAAGTCTTGGCTAAATCCAAAGCCAGTTTTTTATTTCCCAGTCCCCATGCCAAAAACATACTGCCGATAGATACCGCGCCACTGCCGAGATTCTGCGCCACTTCGGATTCGCCCTCGGCTATGTCAAATTTCGCCTTGTCTGCCAAACGGCGGTTTCTTTCAATAGTTTCCTTTCTTAATTGCAACAATGCCTGAGGATAATCCATCCCCTGCTGTCTGGCTTTATCATAAGCTATCTCTGCCCCTGCATTTTCAGCCCATGCCTCCAGCCGGGAAAGCGAACCGATACTCAAATCGCTCGCCTGATTAGCCGCCGATTTGACAAACGTTGCTGTCGGAGCCGCAACATAGCGGTTCCAAAAGCTTTCTTTACTAAGAAATTCGTTAATTTGTTCAAATTCTTCCCGCCGGGCGGCAGCTGTCTGCTGTGCCGGAGTATAGTCTTCAGGAACGAAAACCAAACTTCCCGTTTCGGCGACATATACGCTTTTCTTTTTAACCTCATCGGGAGCTTTCCCGCTTCCGGTTATATTTTCCGGCACAATGGCCGATACGTTTTCTTGCCTGCTTCCTGTGATATTCATTCTATTTCCCCGGTCTTCTGATGTCTTTTAAATTATTTCTAGCCCTTTCAATTTCCTGCTGCGAGATAATCCTGCCATAATAGTTTACCTCATCTACCGCCGGAAACTGGTCGTAAAATGCCGCACTGACAATAAGATTTGCCTTATCTTGAGAAATGGCGCTTTGAGATGTAAAGCCGTTTGCCCGCAAATATGGCAATAAAGTATCAAAAGCTGCCAGTTCGTCCATATACGGGTCTTTACTTGTAAAAAGTTTCCAAGTCTGTAAAACTTTGCCTATGGCTGTATCGTTGTTATTTGATAAAGTTTGAGCTTGCTTTAATGCTCTATCACGAATAATCAAATCATATTTTCTGATAATGTTTTTATCATTTTCGGCTATATTCGGATTATCTAATGCTGTTGCATACAAATAATGCAACTCTAAAATCTTTGATTTATCACCCTCATAAGAAAGCCCGCCGTTTTTTTGTTTAAAATTAATCCCTGAACCAAGCGCGCGGTTTCTTATGCTTTCTGTCGCGTTTCTCCCAATCGGACTGTCTGCTGACATCCGGTATTGCCTTGCCTGTCCCCGGATATATTCTTCCGTATATTTTGAAAGGTCTTTTCCCCCGTCCCAATCTTTTTTCACTGCCGCGGAAAAACTTATGTCGGCATTTTGCCGGGCATTTTTTTGTATCAAATCAGTTTCGTCAATATCGCCGTATTCGTTTTTAAATACAGACATAATGCGCGCAAGATTATTATTAAAACTGGTATTGTCAATCAACGCTTTTAATTCAGCTGTTGCCGCATCAACGTCCTGCCCGGTCTGGCGAGCCAGCGACACAACGGCATTAACCGCCGTATCATAACTATACTGGCCGGAATTATAAGCCGTAACAATTCCCTGTTTGCCGTCTTCATAACGGGACTTATAAACGGTTTCATTATGTGCAGCAACATTTTTCCTCATCTCAAGCTTGTTTTCGTCAGTCAGATTGCTATTGTCAACATCTTCCAACGGGATAACTTCCGTGGTATCCATTCGATAAGAAAATCCTAAAAGGGCATCTGTCTGTATTTTATTGTCGCGTTCGGCTTTATAACTTTTAACCTGCTCTTCGCGTAAGACTGAAGCCGCTTCCAATTTCGCCAAATATCCGTCATCATAAAAAATTTTATCGTCAAGCTGCGATACCATCTGGCTGAAATCCAAATCCTGTTCAAGTTTCAATTCGGCTGCTTCCGACTTTTCCTGCGCGGCTGCCCTGGCCTTGGCCTTTTGTTCCTGTTCGGCTTTTCGCAATTCTGCAACGGCAGCATATACGGTATTTTTTTCAGCCTGTGTCAACGTATCGTCGCTTGAAATCCTTGCCCCGATTTCCTGATAATTTTCAGGATTTTGCAACAGCTCATTTTTATAGGCCGCAATTTTTTCCTCATTTCTGCTTTTATAACTGTCCAAATAATCGTTAATACGTTTGGTAACCGCCGCAGAGGTTGAGGAATTAACCTCCGCCTGCGCCATCAGTTCGTTTGCCGTTCCGTGAGGGTCTTGGCTTGCCAATATCTGCGGCATATTTGTACGGATAAATTCATAATCTATTCCGCTTGTACCGGAAGATTTTCCGTTTCTTCCGCTGGCCTGCGCGGATAATGCCGTTGCCTTTTTCTTGCCGATAATATCATTAGCACGCACTAACGTTGCGGAATTCATGTCCGCGCTGTGTGCTGCCGTAAAATTATATGCCGCTTCTTCAACTTCATCTTCAGTTAAAAGATTGTCTAATTGCGATGTCAATTCGCCTATAAGCTCGTTGTTAATAGATTTGTCCTGTCCGGGTTTCGTCTTTTCCACAAAGTCATTATATCCTTTATTGTTTTTATTCTGCAATAAACGCTGTTCCGCCGAAGCCTTGTCAAGTTTTCCCTGATAATATAAAGCAAGGGTTTCCTCATAATCATCGGCAAAAAAATTGTTTCTGGCCGTTCTCTGAGCTTTCTCCAGTGCAATCCTTTCCCATTCCCGTGCAAGATTATAGTTCTGCGCCTTATTTCTGATGTCGTTAATATCAATGCCGTATTTAGCAAGGCTGTCCTGTCCGTTTTCGGCAAAAGATAAAGCAAAATTAGGATTTTTAGTATAAAGTTTGCCGATAAAATCCCGCGCATACGCCATCTGAAACCTGTTTTTTTCCTCCGGCGTCAGATGTTGCATATTGCCGATAAGGTTCATTCCGCTGTCAAAATAGCTGGCCGCTCCCAAAACGTCATCCGTTTGTACTGCCGCCGAAGACATTTCATTTAAAGTCCGCTCTGCTTGAATAGCTGAAAATTCGTGCATTTTCTTTAGATACACTTTTTCATAGTTGGTATTCATATCACGCATCCAGTCCTTCTTATACCGACTGTTATTGTAGGAAGACGCCCATATCGTATTGTCAAGTGTCTTGGCAAACTGTTCGTCGTACTTTTTCTTGATTTCCCCAAGCTGGCATGGGTCAGTCGCGTCCCCCATTTCATGATACATCTGATTTGCAAGGTTATCGTATTTAGCCTGATATTCTTCAAACCGCAAATTTTGATATGTTTTCGTAAAATCCGCCGCCTGCTCCATTGCCCCTGCATCATCTCTCAAAGGCGACTGCCAGCTGATTTGCGGCATAAGCTGCTGCGGCTGGGAATCAACAAGCCCCTGCCGTACCGGCTGAATACCCGGCGTTGTCTGTCTGTTTGCCATGTATTGCTCCACAAAAAAAGCCCCGTTTCCCGGAGCTTGACTTTAAAAACGAATCTTATATAAAAGAAAAACCAGTTGCGCGAACAACTGGTTTTTTCCACATAGGAAAGAAGTTGGACTATAACTTCCTACCTGATGATGGAAGTATAACATAAAAATAATAAAAGTCAAGACTTTTAATTTTTATGTGAAAGTCGGCTTCTTTCCCAACCGCCGCAAGGCTGAAAGGATAAGATGATGGACTTAATCAAAGTTTTAAGCATCTTAATTATGGTGCTTAAAATCATCATAATTATTATACAATAGTTATGGTGGGGCGGCGGTTTCGGCTTCCGCCCTTTGATTTACCATGTCCCTCCCGCACCTGTAAAGCCTTGTGCAAAAGAAAGCGGCGCCGTCAAAAGGCTCATACCAAACTTGTTTTTGCCTTTCTTTTTCGCCATTTTTGCCATATAGTCAAGATAATCCGCCTGTGCTTCCATATTCTGCGCGGCCGATATGCCTTTATAGCGCAAATCAAGCGCATTTTGTTCCAGTTGCGTCGCCTGCTGCCCCAAAACGCCTGCCGTCGTTGCGCTTCCCGCCATACCCTGTTCAACGGACGCCGCCTCGTTTAAAGCCATAAGCTGGCGGTTGGCCGCTCTGGTGCGGTCTTCGTTAATTGCCGTTTCAAGCCGCTTGCGATAGGCATTCTGGCGCAGCAATGCTGCATTGTTGCTGTACTGCGATGCCTGAAAATCCCCTTCCTGCAAAGCGCCAAGCCCCGAAAGGATACCGCTTGCGGCGCTCATGCCGCCGATAATCATAGGTGCTGCCGACATTATTCCGTTCTCCCCCAAAGGTTAAAATCAATTCCATTAAAATATTTTTTCATCGTTCCTTCGCACTCAAAACCCAGCATTCCGGCAAGGCGGTTAGCCGCGGCAAAGTCCGCCTGTGTTACCATCTCCACGCGCTGCGCCTCACCCTCTTGCAAAAAACCGTCTATAATCCTTTTCATCTGCTTAAACATTGCAACTGCTTTATACCCGCAGTCCACGCCGATAAGCGCCGACAGCCACACCCTTTGCCCGCTCTCAAAAAAAGGTCTGACAATCGCCAGAACCTTATCGCCGTCTGCAAAAACAATCGTATCTTCGTCATCAAACAAATGCCACTGTTGGCTGTCTTCATTCTTTTGTTCGGATTGTAATTTTATTTTTTCCAAATCTCCTTTTTGAAAATGTCTTATCATAGCCCGTTCCCCGAAACCGTCATGTGCGGCACAATCGCCAGAATATTCATCGGAAACACCGAATCATTGTAAATCAGAACCGTTGCGCCCTTCTCTTTAATGGTAGACGTATTAAAGCTCACGGGAATTTCTTTGTTTCCGGTATAAAGCGGGGCGCTGTCATTCATGGCGTCATCTGTCAGGCGGAGATAAATGTCTTGCAAATTCTCGAAATTTTTCCCGATTTTTCCGCCCAGCGTCCGCCACAACATCAGGGTAACATGGTCTATTCTCTGCACGTCGCCTATGCCGCTCCCGTTGTTTCCCGGAATATAAATCGTCTGGGGAATATACGCGCTTTCAATCGGCAGCCCGGCCATAACCCGGTTCGCCGTTGCATTGATGGCAATGCTTCCCCCGGAAACAATCTGCCGTTCGCACTCTGCCCCGTCTGCCATTATAACAACTTCTTTTCCCTCCAGATGTTCCAAACCGGTCAGCTTTGTCGCCGTGCTTCCCGTTTTTCTTTCCCAAGTCAGCGCGCCGTCGGCAAAAAAAGCATTCTCTTTCATATACTGCATTTCGGCTTTTTCTTTTTCGTCCAGATTGTGCATATTGCGTATTTCTTCGGGATACAGCGTAACAATCCCGTTGTCCATCCACTCTATGCTGCGAAGTTCTTTGTTTTGAACCGTCCGGCTAATCTCTACCCACAAATCCTCCTGCGTATTGTCAGGATTCGGAATGACCGCCAGACTTTTAACATCGCCGCCGAGATAATGCTGATGCATTGCAAAAACTTTTTGCTCGGCAAGAAAAGTCATCGCCGCCAACCGTCCGTCCTTCAGCGCAAACCAGACAATCTTGTCGGGATATTCCTGATATTCCATATCCACAATTCCCGACTGCAACAGATGCTTGCCGTAAATGGAAAGGTCAATCGGGTCGTAAGTATCGTTTTCGTAAGAATAAACAATGTCGCGGAAAGAATTGCCGCTTGCCGTAACAAACAAAATATGCGCCCCGACCTTAACCGGATTAATCCGCGCCGAACCGATTGACGAAATCTGTTTAATAACGACGTTATCCGGTGCCAGAGGACTGTTGGACGAAGCCACGTCAATATAAAATTCTCCCGTCCCCGTTCCGACAAACAAGACGTCTGAAGCACACAGCCATTTTCCGACATTGTACTGCGAACTCATAACCAGAACCGTAAAGGCGTTTTCGGCCGTAACCTCGCCAAAACTCTTGTCTGCAAAATTGTTGTAATCGTCCGAACATGAATGACAGACTTTCGGAATGCCGTTATCGTCAACCATAAAGGCAAACCGCCCGCGGAAAAAAGCGCCGGTCATCGGGTATTTTCCCGGATGCAAAAGCCCCAGCTCCCAATAAACGGTCGGATTGCTGACAACCTCGTCCGGCATCCGCGACAGCACTTCCGCCGTCGCATTTTTGGCGTCTTGCACCGATTTAATGCGCGCGACCCCGTAACCTGCATGCAGGTATGTCCACTGCACCGAACCGTCGGTTCTGGTTCCCTCTGTATGGTTCGGCGGATTATCTCCGGTTTTTGTTCCTTCAGCCACGCCGACCGCCTCATAGTATTTATTGTCGGAAATGCGTATTTCTCCGTCTTTGACTTCCGTTTTGGAAGTCCAGTGCCGCGTGTTGGAATCATACACAGTCAGACGCACCAGCCTGCCCACATCGGTAGCAGAAAAAACGTCCCCGCCCGCCGTCAGGGTGATTTCTCCGGTTTCGCCGCTGGCTTTAATTCCGATTTCGCTTGTATTGACCGGATCCCACGGACCGTCTTTTAGGGTAAAGTCCCCCAAAATCCACAAATTAAATGCCATTCGCATTAAAGTCTTAATCGGATGGTTGGGGTGGAAAATATAAACATAGTCGCCGCCCTGAATGGTTTTTATATCGTCAACCTCATCGTTAAGATACGGCGATTCGATTTCAAACACGTCGCCAGAATCCCGCAGCAAAAGACCGTGGTTGGCATAAAAACGTATATATTTATGCCCGAACTCTATAACATAGCTGACATTTCTGCTGATAATGCTTTTCTTTAAAACCGACATTATCCCTCCAGTGTAAGGATTAAAATTCCGTTTGTGCCGTCTTGATAAGACTCGATGTCTTCCGTTCTGTTTCCCGACCCCCAGCCGTGGCCGCCGTAGACCGAGGCGCCGGCTTTTCCCGAACCGCCGGTATTCCAGTTATAATCGCCGTTAATTCCGTTGGAGGCAAAAACTTCGGTTTCCAAATACGTTTCGTCAATTTCATAAGTTCCGGCTTTTCCGCCGTAAAATCCGTCCCCGTTCACAAAATAGGCGCCCCCGCCGCCATTGGTTTTAACGATATAATCATCGCCTAATTTCAGATAGGTGTCGCCCCCGGGTTCTGCGTTTTCTTCATATTCCCCCGTCCAGTTTCTTCCGTTTTTGCCGAGGCCTCCGTTGGCATATTCATAAATTCCGGCAGGCAGGTTAAATACTGCTTCAACAGCCGCCGCGCTTGCGCCGGGATAATTCAGAATTCTCATCGTATAATAAGCGCCGCCCCCGCCGCCGACCGCCTTTATCCGCCATTTTCCGGCAGGAAGATAGATTGTGCCGGAAGTTTCTGCCGCAATGTTCAGACCGTCCCCGTTAAAAGGAACCATCATCAGACGGCCGGAATTATATACCAGATAATATGTTTCATCCTCGTAGATATAGATTGTACCGCTGCCGCTTACTCCCTCGTAAACGGCCACCCAGTTTATCGCCTGCCTGTCTTTGACCGTAATTGTCGTACGCTCAACCGAATTTAAAAGCAAAACCGCCTCATCGGAAAACTTAACGACTGTCAGCGTAACGTCTTTTTCCCCGATTTCATTCAGAGTGATTTTCTTGCTTGCCGTATCGGATGACGCAGTAAAAATCTCCGCATATTTTTCATATCCCGGACAGGTAATTTCCAGATTGACGCTGCTGCCATCGTCAACAATAACGCCTTGGCTCAAAAACTGCGGGATATTTCCCGGAAACATCTCCACATATTTCAGTTCGCATATTTGTCCGTTGATTTTAAGCGTAGGCGGGTTTTCTTCCGTTGTCCCAAGAATTTTGATATTAAGGGTTATCTGCCCGAGCTGCTTTCGCAGTGCGACAAAATGCGTTCCGCCTCTGCGTTTAAGGCTGCCTTCCACCAGCGGAATAAAGTTTTTGCAGAGTTTCGCCGAATAATTATATTTGTCCCAGTCGGTTCTGCCCTCTAACTGGGGAGAAATCTCTCCCCCGTTAAACTGTGTCAATGCCGGTTTTACTGCCATCACCAAGCCTCCCTTATCATTACCCAAGAATTTTCACCTAACGCCTGCGTATCCTGTATAATGTCATTATGCTGCATCGCCGAACTTATCGCCTGAACAAACTGGCTCTCAAGCAGTTGATATAAATTCAAATTCCTGTGTATTTTAACGGTTAGCTCTATTGCCAACCTTGCGGCCATAGTTTCTTTAAACAACGGCGGATATTTTGTGGCATCGTCAATATCCGCCACATAAGCCAGCGGCAGCGGATTAAAGTCGCACTCAATCTTGTCGCCCAAAATAACATACCTTTCGCCCGAAGACATTTTCAAATCGCGCAAGTCCGGGAATTTATAAAAATCTCCGACATTTAACACCGTAATCAAATCAGCCGGAAGCTGAAATCTGTATTGCCTGTTCGTTTCCGTTTTCTCGTCAAGCGGCGCCAGTTCCGCCGTTTTAACGGCAAACCGCCAGACATACATCGAAAGGAGGCTTCTCCTGACATCATCATAAATAAGGTTAAAATTCCTGCCGTGAGGTAATTCATTTTGCGAACTAATCGGGTTTTCGCCCAGTTTCAGCAACGCCCTGTTTATAATTTCCGTATTCAAAGCCTCTCTCCTGTTTTATAACAAAATTAAAAGCCGCCGTCAGGCAGCTTTTTTATCTCGGCAGATATTCCGGGGTTACCCTTGCGTTTGTAGTTTCGCCGGGTGTTTCGTTGCTTTCGCCGGTTCCGAGAAGTTTCGCCGTAACAAATGTCTTGACGTCTTTAGGCAATGTAAATGAAGCCACAACATCGCCTGCCTTGACATTGGAAGCGGCTTTGCTGACAAATGTTACGCATTCCTCCGTAACATCATCTGGATCATCTCCCTGCAACACCTGTACTGTCGTTGCCTTAAAAGTTTCGGCATCGGCAATGGCAACAAGGTCAATTGCCAGCGCCCCCATTGTCCCGCCGACGTTTACAACGCCCGGCGTATTGGCGTAGTTTAAGTCTTCGCCATAGACTTTAAGCGTTTTTTTATACATCAATTTTCTCCTAAACGTATTGTAATATTATTGCTGTCGTTAATTACAGAGTAACGTGAGGTTCCGTTCCGTCTTCGAAGTTATAAGACGTGATAATCTTAACCTTATTCCAGGTATCAATCGTACGGTTTAAATCCCTGTCGGTTACATTCGTCTGCAAAACGGAAGCCTTATACTTGTTCAAGAAAGACAGCATCCGCGGATGGCACATAATAAACGCGCGCGACCCGGTATCCGCTCTTGCCGAAAGAATCATATCATCAATCATTTCCTCCGTCGGAAGATGGTCTTTGTCAATATTGACAATCGCCGCAACGCCGTCCTTGTTGGCAAGCTGATACCCCAAATACCCTTTCAGGCGCATGCCGTAAACCAAAACACCCTTTTCATTCTTATATAACGCCCCGTCATTAATCGCTTTAATGTCAAGCAGCGTCCTTGAGCCAAGACCGTTGGCATCGTATAAGCCGATGTTCTCGCCGGGGATTTCGCGAAATGCAATCATGGAAAAGCCGGTTCCGGTGCCCCCGGCATCTTCAGCTTTCCCTTTATTAATCGCAAACTGGCGAATGTTATCGTAAATAATGTTTTTCTCGGTATGCATACCGGCCTGTTTTAAAATCAAAGGAATTTTTTTGCCAAAATACTCGTCCTTGCCGATGGCAACGATGGTGTCTTCCCCTGCTTCCAACTCGGCACCGGTAATATGCAAATCTACTTTTTTCAATTCGCTGTCAACCGTTGCCTTCGGCAAGGGGGAATTCATATCCACCGTTGCCACATCTCCGATATGCGTAACCTCTTCATAAGTGTTCCACAGTCCATGGCTCGACGGTTCAAACCTAAGCAAGTCAAGAATCTGAGTATCTTCAAGAAGAGTATTGACCATATGTTCCTGTTTCTTTGCCAAACCGATGGCAATTTCTTTTAATGTGCCGCTAATATATTCTTCAGCCATTGTCTTTTCCTTTCATAATTTCATGTGCTATGCTAAAAAAGCTGACCTTATCCTCATGTACGCCCTTTTTCCCTGCCGGGATGTTGTCTTCCGAAATTGCCTCGCCCAGACGTTTCATCGCCTCCATGTATTTTTTCGGCGCAATCGTCATCCTGACGGCGGCAAGGTCTTCGTCATCCAACCCTAAAAGCTTGGCTCCCCTGTTCATGAGTTCCGTATTTTTTTCAGCGTCGTCGCCCCACTCGGCAATAACGCTTTCTTCCTGTTTTTTGTTTTCGGCATCAATTAGAGCGTCCGCAGCCTTCTGCTTTTCCTGCATCAGTTTGTCAAAACCGGCAACCAGCGCTTTAGCCTGTTTTGAGGTCTGATTGGTTTCAAACATAAGTTTCTGAATTTCCGCCTTATCGTTGTCATTAACGCCGATGTCGTACTTGTCGGCTGTTTCCGGCCGTCCAAGTTTGGCATAAAGTTTGTCCCAGGCTTCCTTGTCTTCGTCCTTTGGAATAGAGATTCTTTTACTCTCCATGTTTTCAAGTTCGCGATAGGATTTCAAAAGGTCTTTGGGGGCTTTCCAGCCCTTGTCATCGACGTATTTTGTTTCCTCTTCGGAAAATCCCTCCCAAGCGGATTGTGAAGATTTGTTTTCCTGTTCATTGTGAGGCGTATTTGAGTTATCGGGATTCGCCTCATTTCCCGGCTCATTAAAATCTGTCATTGTGAAAATCCTTATATATTGGTGTTTTCTTCCGTAATTTGAAATTCATCCATCTGCTGCTGCCGTACCGAAAGCAGATTAAATATCTGAATTTCATTCATCGCCAGATGCTTGACAATCAAATCAAACACCCTGCGCCGCCCCAAGAGAAAAGCCGCCGCCCCGGAGTCGAAACGCCGGTTTGCGTCAAAAAACAGGGGAGCGCCGTAATTCTCCATCTCCCCCCTTGCGTTGCACTCGTCCCTAAGGTAAGCAAGGACAATTTCCGCTTCCGGCTTCAGCCGGCCTTCCTGCAAAAATAAATCCCTGAAAGCCTTTGTTATGCGATACTCGTTTTTTAAATTTTTTCTGAAAGCCAAAATCTTTTCTCCTTAATATCCGAATCCTGTCCCTTTAAGATTTTTCATCGACTTGGTAATGACCTCGCTGGCGCCAAGCAAATTCTGTGCCGCCTGTGCCTGCGCCCTTTGCTGTCCGAGTTCCTGAACCTCTGTTCTCGACCTTATTGCCGCCACGTCAACATCGTAATAGTCGGCAATTTGCCGTAATGCTTCGGGGAAATTCAAAATATCAAGAGAACTCGGGTCGGCCTGCGCCATCGTCATTGTCGCTTCAATCGTCTTATAAAGGCCTACAATCCGCGACGATTCCTGCATATGCACTGCCGGATTTTCAAACTCTATCGCAATAGAACCGTTCCCCATAAGCTCGTCCGGCACATCGTCCAATAAGCCATATTGCGAAAGGATGTCCAGTTCACGGGTTATCATCGGATACAGCCACTCTGCCGCAATACGTTCGCACATCGGTGCCAACAGCATTGCTTTTTCCACTTCGCGCTTTTCAACCTCGGTGGCGGTCATTTCCTTATCCTGCGTCAGCGCCTGAAACAGCGGGATTAAAAATGCCCGGTTGATGGATGCCCGTACATCCTGCTGCATTTCAAGCGAAATTGCCAGATTATTCCCATACTGCATTGATGCCGCCGCCGGTCTGCCCTGACTGTCCAAGCCGCCGCGAATAATGGCGCCCGACTGCCCCAGTTTCCCGGAATCGAGCATCGTATTCCCGACCAAAACCGGCGGATTGGCTTGCAGCTGCCCCATCCGCAAAATCGTTTTTGCCATTTCATTTGCGGTCAAAATGTCGTTAAAAGCCTGCAAACCGGGACTGTCGCCGTAAGCTGTATCTTCCATTGCCAAAAAACGCGGCGCCATATAGGGCATCGTCCGATACCCGCCCTCTTTAACTACTTTGTCGCTGGCTTTTTCATAATGGTAACTGGCAAATTTCATGCCCGTATAGTCTTTGGCGCGCGGATTGCGGTCGTTCCTCGGTTCTACGGCATGAACAAAATCGAACATACGCCACGGCTCTTTATCCAAACATTTTTTAATATCTTCGGAAACAGCCTCGCCATAAGTTCGGTACGCGTCTTTTGCCGAAAGTCTGAACTCTCGGTACACCGTATCCAAATATCCCTGCGGATTGCGGCTGATATAGATTTCATTAGCCGGAATTGTCCGATAAACAATCCCCCGCCCTACATTTTCTTCAACGCTCCAATACCCTGTACCGTAAATTCCTATCTGATTCAGCAAAAGGTCTGCTTCACTGGCAAAGTGGGAGCGGTTATCATAACGCACCTTAAACAGTAAATCGGTCGCATACTGCAAATAAGCCTTAACCATATCGGTATTTTCCCAATCGGGATTTGTCGGTTTCAGCCGGTGCCAACGCTGCGTCGTCGGAACGAGAATGCTCTTGAAAGAAGCGGAAAAATACGTCAAAGCATTGCGCGCCGTATTGTCAAAAACATTCTGCCGATGGCGCCGGTTCTTTTCCTCTGTCCATATTTCAGGCGAAAAAGAACACATTTCGGATAATTTTTTCCAAAAAGGTTCCCAACTTTTCCGTTCGTCTTTCAGGCGTTCCAGCCGTTGCTTAATATGTTCGTTCAGTTTTTCCATATTATTCCCCTAAGGTAGGCTTACGCAAAACGTTTCCCGTCATAGATAAATTTCCGGCAATAAACTGGCTCTGGCTTCCGCGACGCTTGCGTCTTGCCCGCTCCATTGCCTGCGTCTGCTCGGAATTGCCAATAACCGTCGGTGTCGTTTCTATCACCTGCGGTTGCGCTTTTGGCGTTGAAAATAAACTGCTCATAATCACCCCGTATATACACTGTCGTCCACAAATTCCGCTTCGTCATACTGCAAATGCAGTAAAGAAGACGGATAAAACCTTTCGGCAAAAGTTAAAGCAAGGGCGTCCCCCACATCGGTAGAACGCCCCAGCCTTTTCTTTATGTCCTCTTTTTTTTCCAATAATAGCCGTCCCAGCCTGTCATAGCTTTTATTTGGCGCGGTCAAATCTTCCGATAACCCTTCACAGTCAACCAGACTCACCGGCAATTCGGCGGTCAGCCAGTCTTTAAGCCTTGCCCACATTTCTGACCGTCGGTTACAGTATCTTTCCGATTCCTGCGCCCTTTCGCCAAAATTAACGCCTTGCACAACGCTGCCATATCCCTGATGCCATAAAATGTCATAAACGCCGCCTCCCAAACCGCCAACGTCAATATTGACTATCGCCGGATGTTCGTCGTGTATAATCCCGACAATCATATTTGCCACCTGTACCACATCCAGCTTGGCATAAGTTTGAAATTTATAAGCCTTGCGCCCCACTCTCCTTGCAACCGCCGTCTTATCATTGCCGAACCGCGCTATGTCCACCCCGATAATCAGCGGCAAATCAACCTGAGCTGAATTTACCAGCCTGTATTCCAGCGCCCGGTATATTTCCGCATAGCCGATTAGCTTGGCATCGCCTTCCTGCACGGGTTCCCCCGCCCAGACATGGAGCCATTGGCTGTAATTTTCTTCTTTCATCCTCTCCGCGATTTTTTTCATCTCGGGAGGACAATAAAGATTATCAGTATAATTAACCTTCTGTATATAAACATCCTCATGGGGATTTCTCGCCAAAGCAACCCATATCGGGTCATTTTCAAGCTCGCGGTTCATCGAAATCCATATCTGGGCGCCGGGTTTACGGATTGTAGGATCCAAAATTTCCCAGCTCTTTTTGGAAATGGACTGCCCCTCCTCTATCCAGCATATATCTACACCCTCCAAAGACTTGATGTTTTGTGCATTGTTGTCCTGCAAACCCTTAAATATAAAACGGCTGCCCGTCAAAATGTTTTCAATCCGGTCTTCGTAAAACCGATAATCTTCAAATCCCCAATATTCAGCCCGGTCTTTTAACAGTTTGTAAACGGAATCCTTGATGGAATTTTGCACTTCGCGCACACAGGCAATCAAAAGTTTCCCCTGACGAGCCAGTACCAGCAGCGCATCGGCAAATCCGTAAGACTTGCCTCCGGCGCGCCCTCCATAATAAAGCTTATACCTCACTTTCGGCATAGACAACAACGGGGCATACTGCTCTTGTATTTCGACCCGTATTTGTTCTTCTTTCTTTTTCTTTGCCATTAGTAAAATATTAAACCTTTTATGTTATAATATATAGACAAAATAGCTTTTCGAAATCGGGTATTTACCCGGTATTTTTTGATACCAAAACAACTAACCTATTGTTTTTAATATGAGCTATTTTTGTCAAAAATGATTCTCCGAATCACTATTTTATAAATTTTATCCTACCTCCCCTTGCCTGTTTCCATGATTTTATGCACCTCTCACTTGGCAAAAAGAAGTATCTAATTGTTTTTATTTAATTTTAATACTTGACAGAATAATTTTAGACTTATTTTTTTGTATATAAACCCGTATTTTGCCGCACCATAACGCCACCATTTATTGCTATCACTATGTTTTTATTTGATTTTTATTTGACATAATTTTTCACGCAACCTTGTAATTTACCGAAAAGGGTATGGTTGTTTTGAGTTTTGCCAGCCGGTGCGCCCCCATCCCCCTTGTTTGGAAAAAGCATGCTTTCTCGCCGCGCCGCTGTATCGTGTGCGGTTTTCTCTCTGCTTTTCCTTGCTCTTGCTCCGTTCTCGTGCTTTGCCTGCACTCTTTTGCTTTACTCCGTGCTTTTGGCTGTTTTCTTGGCTTTCGCGCTTTTCTTTGGCCTGCCTAATTTCTTCCCGTGGCTCACTTTCTTCTTAGGCTTGGCAATGGTTACGGCATCCGCGGCGCTTTCTGTCTTAGAGCCGACAACTTCCGCTTCAATCGTGGGAATTTCCGCCGCTTTCCTGTTCTTTGTCTGCGTGTTGACATACACCACAAGCGCGGTTTTCGGGGCTTTATCCCTCATATCCTCAATTTGTTTAACGTCGCGCCAATCGTCTTTTATATTAGACAGCCAAAACACCGCGCCAGCCGAGTTTTTAGTAGCCAATACAGGCTCCCAAAACTTTTGCAGCCTCAACTTTGCACGCTTCACCACCCGCGCGAATGTTGGCTTTTGCCCATACTCCCACAGTGAACACCGGCTCTCGAACCCTAAAAAATAGGCCAAACCGGCAGAAGTCGGCAATTCTTCCCTATATACTGGCTTTCCTTGCTTATCTAGAGCCACAAAGCCGTTTTTATCATATAGCGGCTCGGGCTTTTCGAACTTGGCAAAATACTCGTCAATGCGTTTTTCCATTTCTTCCGGCTTGCCGTACTTCGCTACATTTGCCACCGTTTAAACGCCCTTTTTTATCTGTTAATCCCGATTATTTCCGTACATACATTAAAAGCCCGCAACTTTTAACCGCTGCGAGCCTTCAAATTCCTTTGTCTTGACACACTTATTTTCATTTATCATATTACTACATATTTTTTGACAAACAATTTATTTTTTTGTCTTGTGCATAACTCAATATTATACATACTATAAGAATGTATAATATTTTATAACACATTGATTTTACGATAAATTTTTATCTTGACATTTGCGTTATTTTGTCGTATAATACACATAATAAAAAATAAATATCTTTAACCGTCGGCAAGGCCGACACACTCACGGAGTAACACTCATGCAATACTTTAAAAATATATCAACTATTGAACAGCTGCGTAAATCTTATAACGCGCTGGCGAAACAATATCACCCCGATATTAACCACAGCCCGGATGCCGTCCGAATTATGCAGGATATAAACGCCGAATATGCCGCCGCGTTCAAATGGCTGCAAAATCACGACAGCGAACACTTAAATTGTTACGATAAAATTGACCCCGCCGCATACCCTGAAATCATATCTAAAATTATAGGCTTAACAGAGTTGACGATTGAAATATGCGGCTCTTGGGTCTGGCTCACCGGCAAAACGTGGCTTTACGCCGAACAATTAAAGGCTGCCGGGTTTAAATTCAGTCGGAGTAAAAAAGCTTGGTATTGGTCGGATACGATTAAAGGTGCTCACTTTCGCGGCCGCTATTCCTTGAACCAAATCCGCGAGAAGTTTGGCGCCCAAAACGTAGAAACGCAACAAATGGAATTACTTTTTAACTAGGAGATTTAAACCATGAAAAAATATAAAATACCCGTAAATATCGTCTTTTCCGGTTATGTTGAAGTAAAGGCGAAAGATAAAGAAGAAGCCGCCGAAATCGCAGTTGAAAACTTCGGCGCCACAATAGGCGAATGCGGCGACAGCTGCAACGATAAAATCATAGATTGGGATATTGAACTTCACGGAACGACAGAGGAGGCCTGACCATGAAAAGAAGCACCGATAAATTTGATTATATGTTGCTTGACCGTATGCGTACAGATTGCGAATATTTTATGACATACGGCGGACGAAATGTAAAATTTTTGTGGGCGAAAGATGTTGACGAGCAAATAGAAAAAATGTGGGAACTTTGGCGCAAGTGTCGTCCTCAATGGCTCACGAAGAAACAACTTAAAGATACTGAAAAGAGAATGAAAGGCCTAAACCATGGAACAGACACTTTTTGACCTAGACAACCCGCCGCGCGCAAATACGCGGCGGCTCGTTGCCGAACTCAAGGAAAACAATCAGGATTTCGAATTTTATCCGACAACGCCGGAAATGCTGGAGATTGTCTGTCAGCATTTTAAAGGCGGCAGCATCTTAGATATCGGCTGCGGCACCGCCCGTCTAAAACAGTTTTTGAAAGAAAAAGGCAAAGAACCGGAGTATTTTGGCATTGAAAAATCAGAAATTCTTTTAAATCAACTTCCGGCCGACGTCTATATTTTAGGCACCGATTTTAACAACTGTACTTTGATTGATAAAAAAGTCCATACAATATTTTGCAACCCGCCTTATTCTGAGTTTGAAAACTGGACAAACCGCATTATTCGCGAAGGCAATTTTTATGAAGCTTTTCTGATTATTCCGGAGCGCTGGAAAGATAACGCTGCTATTCAGGAAAGTTTAAAAGCGGCCACTGTTACCGCTTTATCTCTCGTTTCTCTGGACTTCTTAAACGCTGAACGGCAGGCACGCGCAAAAATAAATATTGTTAAACTTTCAAAAAACAGAAATGAATGGTCAGAAAAATACATTGACCCGTTCAACCTATGGTTTGAAACGACCTTTAAAACCAACACGGACAAAATAAAAAATGAATGGGAATATGACGACGAACAACGAGAAAAAATAAAAAATCAACTTGTTTCTGCTCCAAATAAGATTGAAGCACTTGTTAATCTTTATAATGAAGAAATGAACCGCCTTTACGGCTCATTTAAGGCAATTTGCGCGCTGGATGCCGAAACATTAAAAGACATCGGCGTTGATACCCTAAAGGTACGTGAATCCTTAAAATACAAAATTGAACATACAAAAATATTATATTGGCACATCGTGTTTAACTATCTTGATGAAATTACAACCCGATTGACTTATGATGCCCGAGATGAACTTTTTAAAAAATTTGACCGCCTTAATCAGGTTGATTTTAACGAATCCAACATCCGCAGCGTCGTTATCTGGGTTTTGAAAAATGCTTCGTCTTTGTTTGACGACCAGCTTGTCAAACTTTACAAAACTTTCACACAACCGGACAACATCATAAAATATAAAAGCAATCAACGAGTATTTAAACGCGATGAATGGTATAATAATCATTTTGACCGCGATTCTACCGTTTCGCACTATTGCCTCAGTTACCGTATAATCTGCGACAGATTATATTTTCGCTCCAGCACTTGGAGGGGAGGTTATGAAATAGATAGAGGCAAAGCACAAACGATTGTTGATGATTTATGCGCTATTGCCTATAATCTGGGTTTTGTCTCCGCCTCAAAAGATATTCCCGAGAGTTTTGGCGAGAAATATTATATTTTAATGCCGGACGGCGAACCTTTAATTGAGTTCAAATTTTATCAAAACGGCAACACTCATTTAAAATTGAACAAAGAATTTGCCAAAGCATTAAATGTCGAAGTTGCCCGCCTTTTGGGCTGGATACGCAACAAATCGGACATCAAAGACGAATTCCCCGACGAGATGGCCGACGGCGCAGAAAAATACTTCGGCAAAAGCTTTGCTATCAGTTTAAACAACCCGAATATCAAGTTATTAACCTCAAATTAACCCTATCCGATTTATTCAGGAAAAAAGGAGAATAAAATGCCGATTATAAATAAAGGATATTTAACCGGGCTTGAAATAAAAACCATCCGCGAAGAGCTTGGCCTAACACAGGCCGAGCTTATGCGGCTTATGAAAGTCAAAAATTATCGTACAATACAACGCTGGGAATACGAAGAAGGGCGCGCCCCGACCGGTGCTTGCGATGAAATTGTCGAACTGCTTAAAACAGCCTATGTCGAAATCACCGGCACCGTAGAATCTTTGGTCGCCAAATACAAACGCTGGGAATATGCCGATTTTGCCTTAATCCTTTATCCTGAAGACGTTAAACGCAATGCCGCCGTTCGTAAGGTGTATTGCCGTTTTATTGCCGAGGGAAAAAAGGCGCATCTGGTGCGTTTTGACGAAGAGGACTATAATAATTACCTTGCAGCGCAAAATCTCTCTGACTGCGAAAAAAACCGCGATGCATGGGCGCTTTATTACTGGAAAAAGGCTAAGGCTTAATCTTTTCCTTTTTCTTCGCGACATAAAAATCACAAAGCTCATCCAGCCCGCGGCATAAATCGCGTTTTAGCGCATAAACCATTTCGCGGCTTTTTCCTTTGACCGGAATCCTCTCTTTTTCAAGGGCAACGTGCAGCACAATCGCCCAGTTACAAAATGAAACGTTGCGGATAGCTTTATTAAACCGGTCTTCGGCAACCTCCCGGCTTTCCGAAGGATGTTTAAAACCTTGACAGTCAACACGAGGACGGCTCGGATCCATAGTGCGGATAATTCTCCCGGATTTAACAAAGTCGCGGTACAACAGCGTCCCCGCCCGCAGCCGGTCTTCAGCCCTCCAGCGCCCTTCCTCAATACTCAAAACCCCGGTTTGATAATACCTTTCTAAAATTCCGTCTTCCATCGCCCTTCCCTATTTGTAAACTTCCAGCGCTACGGCTTTTATATCCGGCCGCTCCTTAATCTCCGCCAACTTAATTTCTTTTGAATAATAAAGCGGGCTTTTCGCATTACTCAAAGAAACTTCGCACGTCCCCCATTTTGCGCTTATATCAACCTTTATCCGGTCGGCCTCCGCCGGATATTCAGCTATGCAGTCCGCAATAAACGTCCTGACTTTATTCCCTATTTCTGTCATCGCGGCATACTCCACTGGCGGATAAAGCTTTCCAGTATTCGCTTGCAATCGCCAGATTTTGCCTTAACGCCTTTCAGCCCGGCCGCCTGCAAATCCTCATCGCTCGGAAATTCAAAATCGCGCGGCTGTTCTCCCCTTGCCGCGGTTCTTTTGCGGCACGAAAGCCTTAACCCTTCGTCAAAGTCCGCCGCCTCTCCGGATTTAACCAGCGCCGCCGCATCCCGGTAGCAGTACAGATTATGCCGGCACCGCCCCAAAGCAATGTCTTCGTGGAATCTTCGCTCCGGCATATCTTCAACCAGTTCGCCCGGCGGCTGATAGGCCGGCGACTGATTCTGCCGATTAAGCCTGATTATTTCGGCAATTTGGCCGCCTTTGGGCGCAAAACCGGTTTTGGATGTCGCCGCATATTGCGACACGGCCGACTTGGCTTCGGCAAGAGTTGCATTCGCAAGAACCTGCTGCCAAACATCCCTCAACCCTTCGCTGTCCGCTCTGAAATCGGGATAAATGCTGCGGGTGTATTCTACCCAGTTGTTAAACTCAAAATTTTTCATCAAAACTCCTCATTCGGGTCAAATTGAGATAAAAATTCCCTCTCTTTTGCAAGCGCTGCTTGGCGAGCCTGTTCCCTTCCCGGCGGGTCTTTAGACGGCTTGTAAAACAGCTCTGCGCCGTTTGCAAATCCCTGATAGCCGGAATCAACGCAATGGCAGATAGCCCTTTTCGCCAAATCAAAATCGTTCCCGGTCAACTCCTTCAGCTTGGCAAGCATACGGCTGCGGCTCTCCGCGTTCTTGTACCTCCCGCCCTTTTTCCAGCTTTCCCAGTAATCGAACAGGCTTTCCCAGTCCAAAACGTCAGAAAAAGAAATTTTTTTCGGGGATTTTTTATTTTGGGGGACTACCCCTTTAGGGGTTAAGGGGGGATATATTTTATTTTTTTCTTCTTGGGGGTTTAAGGGGGTATTCTTGTTTTTTTCTTTTTGTTTAATCCCGGTTTCCGTTTGGTTTTCTTTTGGTTCCGTTTTGGTTTCGGTTTGGTTATCGTTTGGTTTTGGTTCGGTTATTTCTTGGTTATTTTCCGGTTCCGTTTTGGTTTCGGTTTGGTTATTTATTCTCTTCGGACGTCCGCCCTTGCTGCCGTTTACAAATTTTTGATTGTTGGCATCAATCTGCTGTTTAGCCAGCGTCATAAACATTCTAACTTCCGGTGTTAAGTCCGGCATATCCCCGTCAAGCGCATATTGCGCCAAGGCCATAAGACAATCAGCCTGAACGTTTTTATCCATACCCTTTAAGGCTTCGTAAAAACTGCGATAAAATACAAAGCTGTCCCTCATCTCAATTTCTCCCCAATCATTCTTGGAAAATTAACCGTAACCGCGTTGCCCAGCGCTTTATATCTGGCGCTGTCGGACATCTTTCTGCCGTCTGCGCCGTATTCGGTCCACCCGTCGGGAAACCCCTGCAAACGCTCGCATTCAAGCGGCGTGAGCTTTCTAACCGACTTCCCGTCATATATGCCGTGCTTATCCTGTGCCGTCAGCGTAAACGAAGGCTCTCCGTTTTCTTTCATCCGCCGCCCGTTCTGTCTTTTGATAATCCGGTCCGGCGTCAATACAGGCTGAATACAAATTGAGGCATCCGAGTTATTGGTCTTCAGACAGCGCGATTTCTCAAATAACGGAGGGCGTCTGTAATTTTTTGAAACATTTGCATATAAACCATAAACGGCAAATTTCGGCTCAAGATTACCCCCGCCGACCGTGTTTAACGCAGGGCATATCTCCTCCGGAGAATACACCCCGTCCTGCTGGTGGTTCTTTTCGGTCCGGTTTATTTGCCGGACTTTCTGAGACTGTTGACCTTCAATAACATACGACACCTGTCGGTTTTTTGTGTATCCCTCGCTGGTAATGGTATTTGTATATTGTCCTTGTAACCCATCAGCCTTTTCACCACCGCTGAAGAGAGGAAATATTTTTGCTCCGGATTGTCCTCCAAGATGTCCGACAAAGTAAACCCGCTCGCGATTTTGGGGTAATACCCAGCTTGTATTGACAAGCTGCCACTCGCACTCATATAGCCCAATGTCGGCAATTTCCCGCAGACATCGGACAAAGTCCGCTCCTCGGTTATTTGTAAGCAAACCTTTGACGTTTTCAAAGATAAAATATTTAGGTTTAAGCTCTCTGATAATCCGCATCGCCTCAAAGAATAAACCGCTTCTATCGCCGGCCAGACCTCGCCTTTTGCCAGCAACTGACAAATCCTGGCACGGAAATCCGAAAGTGATAATGTCGGCTTTAATCCCGGAAAAATCTCTAATTGCTCGCACATCGCCCAGCTCCTTTGCGTTTGGAAAATGTTTTTTGTAAATGTTTATCGCGTTCTTGTCTATTTCGGAGAACCAATGCTCTTCAAATTCTATCCCGGCCTGCTTCAGCCCCAGCGCAAACCCGCCTATACCTGAAAAAAGGTCCATATACCGCATTACCTTCTCCTATAGAGTTCGTTACCAACCCTATTTAGCCCGTCCGGAACGTCTATCCGGCAGCCATAGCAATACTTTAACACGAGTATCAGCAGCTCTCGAACAGCCAGAAACGGCAGTTTTAAAGGGATTAAAAGTTTTTTCATTGCTTCTCCTTAAAAAAGGCGTTAGAGTCCCCACGAATCCAAAATAAACAAAAAGAAAGGAACTCTAACATGGATGTTTTGAACACAATAATTCAGTCAATCACTTCATGGCCTGCCGCTGCTGTTGCAATTGTTTATATTCTTTGTCGCTCATATAACGAACGATACAAAATAAAGTATCAGCGTTATAACGGCTGGAATCCGCACCAGTGTCCAAATTGTCGGAAAAAGCATTGTATCCGAAAGAATGTAGATGCTTTTCAAGAATTGTTTTACTGCCCTGACTGCAAACAATATACATATTTTCCTTTTCCGCGGAAAAGTAAGCTGTAGCAAACATCCCTAAAAATACCGCAACAAAACACAAGGAAGTTTTGAACGACAAATTACACACTTTCTCAAAATCTTCACGTTTACTCACTCGCTTTTCTCCTCAATCCCGTAAAAGTCGTTCGCCGTTACGGCGCCTTTAGTGTAAGCTACAATCTTTGCCATATTTTCAGCTGATGGCGTACGTTCACCATTAGCCCATCTTAAAATCACGGAATGGACTATATTCAAATCCCGCGACATATCAGCCACGGTCTTATTTTCTTTTTCAAGATATTTTTTTAGTTTCATGAAATAAAACCTCCTATTAGGACAATATGACTATTTAGCATATTGTGTCAAGTTTAAAATATGCTTATTAGACGTATAAAAGAAAAAAACTTGCCTTATATGTCAGATTGTCATATAATATTATAAACAGAGGGAAAGTTATGGTCTTTAACAGAATAAAAGAACTTAGGAAAAAGAAACATTTAACCCAGAAAGAACTCGCAAAGCTTGTGGGACTTGATTATACGCATATTGGCCGTATTGAAAATGGAGATAGAACGCTTGATGTGGAATATTTAGAAAAATTTGCCATCGCACTTGGCGTAAAGCCGTATGAACTATTACCGTTAGAATGGCAACCAACGCCTATTTCTGAAAAGGAACAACAGATTTTAGATATTGTACGAGAAAGTGAAAAATTGCAAAACGTTCCAAAAGATAAAACAAATTTGTACAAATCTTCAAATAAAGAAACTAAAGCCGGCTAATGAGAATCAGGGATGATATGATGAAAAATGTTCTTGAGAATATTTGTCAAAAATTTCACGAAGAAATAGCAATAAAGCCCTACCTTTCCTTATTAATGATTATTTGCCTATATTTACTATTTTGCTGTTTATACTATCTTATCTTTGATACTGGCGAAAATTTTTTCAGTATTTTTATTAACCCTGTTTTCATTTTTGGCACCCCTTATTTAATTTTAGATTATCTACGTTATAAAGAACTAAAAAAAACATATAAAAATTACACTCTGGAAGAGTTTATTTATACTTACAAGAATGCTCCTGATTTAGCTTATGCAAAACCAAGCGGCTTTAAACATTTTCAATCTCTTGATGGAAAGCTTTATTATGATAAAGAAACTATATTAAAATTTAAGCCATTAGCTAAAAATATTTTATCGTTAAATCGCTATTACACTGATACAGAAGATTTAGAAAATAAAGAAATAGCCTCAGAAGAGTTTATAAAACAAAAATATCAAGATAACTTTAAATTCGACTACTTCCTTCCAACCCAATCAGCGTCTTTTTATTATATATTACTTCTCGGAATTTACATCCAACTTAGCCTATGGGAATATATTGAAATTGATGACTAAACACTTTACTCATATTTCATTAATTTTATTATCTCTATCATTATTATCGTTACCCTATGGATACTACCAGTTTCTACGAATATTTATTTTTATTACGAGTTTATATAACCTTTTCTCCAATTCGGTAAAAAAGGTTAATGACTTTTTGCATATCGGATGGATAATTATCTCAATATTATACAATCCTATTTTAGTCATACACCTTTCTCGTTCTAACTGGCTTCCTATTAATATATCAACAATACTATTTATATCCCTATGGATTTATAAAACAAAAAACTTGACCGATAAAAATTTATAAAATAGCATACTTAACGAGCTTAGAAAACTCAACAAGATACACCGCCTAAGGCGGAGTCTGTGATATATTTAAATAAGCAGGCACGAATCTTGCGTGTTTTCTAGCTCCGCCACCTTTGCGTTAAAGGTTTCCCTAGAAAGGAACAAGATATGGAAGAGGAAATTTATAAAAAAACCCTCAATTTTATTGCCGATAAACTGGAAGAAATTGTAAAATTTATCCGAAATTTAACGGCAGAGAAAGACAAGCCCCTGAATTAAGGGGCTATTTTTTTATTTACGCACAATATGCCTATTAGGCATATTTTTTTATTGACATTTATGACAAATAGGCATATAAACATCTTCAGAACACACAAAGACAGCGCAAGCAAAACATCTGACAGCCGCCTTTGAGTGTCAGGGAAAGGTTTGGTTTAACACGCGCCACCCCTTTCCCGCCTTAACCGGGAGGGCATCAGACCTATCGCCCTCCCACCTACTCTGAAAGGAAAAATAATGACTGAAGAAGAAAAGAAAAAAATCATAAATCACCATCTGGATGAAATCGCCAAAATATGTCCACTACGCATCGGCGTCTTCGGCTGGGAAGAGGGAGATGAGATTAAAAATACATCTTTTATCAACGGGGATGCCTTAAATCTGGGTTACATGCTGGCTAAGATAAAAAAAGATGCCCCCTCCACCTTTAAAGCAATGAAGCTTGTTGAGTTTATGGAGAAAGAAAATAATGACGCCAAAGAAGACTAATCCCCTTAAATTAGAAGATATATTGTTTAACCTCTGCAAACAAGTTGAGCAGCAAAATAAAGACCTTATTACTATCGCAAATATTGTCAAATTCAATTTGCGTTTGAATGATAAATACAATGCCAAACTGCGCCGTTTGGAGCAGGAGGAGGCAAAATTCTTTCGTTGGAACTGCATCATTCTTAGCTGTATCGGCTTGCTTATGAGTATTTTAATGTGGTGGTGTGAGTAATGACAAACTGGGAACAAAAGCTCGACCGGCTGTATCCGAAACTTCGCATCGGGCGCAAGTGTGCCAACCCGGCTTGTAACCGCCAAGCCGCGCATATGCACCACATTGTGCGCAGAAACGTTGACCTTTTACGCTATGACGTCAACAATCTGCTGCCGCTGTGCGAAGAATGCCATCGCCAAATCCATGATGAAGGCCTTTACAATCGCGGCATGGATTTTGTTGACGAACAGCGTCGGAATTACCTGCAAAGGATGAAAAACGTCGACTTTAAACAATTCCTTTTGGAATTGAACATAACCAAAGACGACTTTTTCGCCCAAAAGGAACGCGAGCTTTTGGCCAACATCGGCAAAACCGAGTTCAGGCAAAACACTCCCGAATGGCTGGAAGAAAAGAACAGCGGCATCGGTGCGAGCGAAATCGCCGCCGTCGTCAAATCTTTCGTGCCGCAAAAGGAGCTGATGGAACTGATGGGCGAAAAACCGGCGCTCAACTTCCTGAGTGAGGATTTGTATTCCACCGGCTATCAGGTGTACCACAAAATCAAGCGCGGCTACCGCCTCCCGCCCCTGCCCGACGAATTGTCCATTTACGGACACGCCATGGAAAAATATCTTGACTGGGAAATGCGCGACAATACGGATTTTTCCTGTCAGGGAACCGAGGATTTTATCAAAAGGCCGGACATTTCCCCGTATGCCGTTTGCTCCCCGGACGGTTATGCCGAAAGCCTGCACGACAGCTTTGTTGACGTCAACTGCAAAACCCATACGACAAAACGCCTTGTTTGGGAGAAGAAAACCGTCAACCCGTTCAAAGCCGCGCGGGAAAATATTTTTTACAACGGCCTGCCGTGGCAATACATCTTTCAAAACCAGTATCAGATGCTTTTATGCGGCTGTGATGCGGGAATTATATCTTCCATGGTGCTGGAACCGGACACGCCGTTTAACCGCGGCCGCATCGTGTCGTTGATAGAACAGGAGCGTTTTGAAGAAATTGACCGCCTGTTTGAAATCCGCGTGGACAATTTCGTGTATGGCAAAATCCCGGAAATCCAAGCCGTCATTATCGCCGCGCTGAAGCATTTTGAAACCGCCGTCGTCGAAAACCGCGTCCCGGACATTAACGACCGCTGCGCCCGGCTCGCCGAACAGGACTTCAAAATCTATCAGGCGGTTTACAAATCAAATCCCGACGCCCGCAAGCTCGCCACTTCGCAGGACGAGTTCGAGGGCAAGACCCTGCACGAGTTCGTCAACGAATACATCTGGCTCAATCAGGTCATCCGGGACAACAAAGACACCGACACGCTCTACAAAATCAAACTCAAAAAATTTATGTATGACAACAAACTTCGCGAGATTTACACGCTGGACGGCGGTTCAATCCGCCTTTCCGCGGACGGCTCGCTTTTAATAAAGGCAGTACAATGACAAATGAAATTACCATAAAGGAAGAGCCGCAGATTCAGAAAATCGCCGACTTTTTTGAAACAAGCGGGCTTGTCGACCTGTTTGTCAACCAGTACGGTTATCCGCGCGATTATGTCTGCCGCGAGGGGATGGCCTTTGCCAACAAAATATCTATGCACGATTTGCAGGAAAAAGACAGCGGTAAACATTTCAAAAACTGCTCCGCCCTCTCCAAGCAACAGGTATTCACTTCCATTTTGGCATGGGGACTTCCTACCGATTCCCGCGATTTGTACTACCTTTACAATAACCGCGGACAACTCACCTGCGAGCCGTCTTACAAAGGGCTTATTTACATTGCCGAACAAAACGGATTGAATGTTCACGCCGGTTTAATCTTTTCAGGCGACAAATTTCAAATGACCGAAGCTTCCGACGGCGACGCCTACACGATTGAACGTTCCGACCCTTTTGCGCGCAAGGAGATTGTCGGCTGTTACGTTTATATCACCTGCAAAGGGGATAAACGAGTTTATACCTATTCTTTTGAAGAGCTGGAAAAATCACGGCAAGCATCGCTCAAAAAGATGTATAATAACGAAAGCCCGGCTTGGAAGAACTTTAAAAACGATATGTACCTAAAATGCGGCGTCCGCAAGGCAATAAAAATCGCCATGGCAAAAATCAACGTCAGCGGCACAATTCAAGCCCTGTTTGATGACGAGATGCAGGATATTCCCTCTCCTGCTCCCGTCGCCTCGCAAAAGACCGCCGAATTTGCCAGCCAGCAAGATGATGCATCTCCCGTCATCGACTACGATATGTCCGAGGCCGAGCGGATAGACGAAGACTTTAAACAGCAGTCGTTCGCCGAGCTTCAGAACCAATTTGACTTTCGGAGGCAGAATCATGATTTATAAATGCAAAATCTGCGGCAAGGAATTTACGCCCCAAAACTACCGGAATGTTTGCTATTGCTCCGAAGAGTGCAAAAAGGAAGGCAACCGGCGCAATCAGCCCCGCCATCGGCACAGCGGGTATCTGTATACCCGCACCTGTCCGGTATGTCTTGAAGAGTTTAAGACCAACCACGCGCAAAAGGTTTTCTGCTGCGCCGACTGTGCCGAGGAATACCGCCAGATTGCCGCCGAGGTTCTGCTGAAGCGCCGCCCGGTTATCCGCAAAATGCTTGAAAAGGTAGCCGCTGGCCCCGCAATCGACATTAATGAGCTGATTAAAAAGGAGTATCCCAAAATATGACAAACATTTGGAAAGACCCTGCCAACACTGCGGTTTTATATGCCAAAATTTTCGCTGAAAAGATGAAAGCCGAGGCGGAAGCCGAACATAAAAAGCGTATTGTTAAAGCCGGATACGACCTTATGGAAGCTATCCGCGACAATATTGTGTTTTATCAGGACGGCGAAACGGTACGCGATTTTCTCCGCGATATTAAGGAAGACCCGAAATTCGCGGTTGAGGTATTAAGCGAAAGAAACGTGCTGCAACAATTTATCAAATATGTGGAGGTTATCTATGAAAATTAATCTTCGGGGCAGACGCACCATCCTTAAAGTTCTACATATTCTGCCCCACCTTGCTAATTTTCTCTTGGGTGTCATCGGTGCAATTATGGTCGTACGGATTTACAGCCTCACCGAACGCAATCTTGTTTTGGAAAATTACCTTTTGGCAAACGAAGTCAACGACTACATTGCCGCCAAGCTGGAGGTGCAGAATGATTGAGTTAATCAAAGACATTCAGGAATGGCACGAAAAGACGTTCCCGGAATTTACCGCAAAAGACCAAGAGATGAAGCTCGGCGAAGAAATCAGCGAATACTGCGCAGCGATAGACACGCTGATTGCGACCGGCTTGCAGTCAGACCTTGAAAAAATAAAGGAAGAGCTGGCAGACGTTATCATTGCCGCCGTCAACCTGTTACGTTACCCGGAAATCCAAACGCTTGTCAAAACTAAAATGGCAGCCAACAAACAAAGGACTTGGAAAGATGGACACCACTGTTGATTATAAGGCGTTATACCTCAAAAAATTCTTTCAATGGCAGGATATATGCCACCGGCAAAGCATAAAGATTGAAGAGCTGAAAAAAGAGATTACCGAGCTTAAAAAACAGAAACAGCTGGCTGATGATTTATATCTGGCGGAGCAAGAAAAGAACCTGAACTCTTATGAGGAAATTTATAACCTGAAGGAAGAAAACAAACGTTTGCTGCGAGCTAACTGGCGCTTGGTAAACAGAGAAAACGCTTATTATCTGGGAAAATTCAAAGAGCTGAAGGCAAAACTCAAAACCGCAACCAACGCCATACAATCGGTTATAAACGAACCGGATTTGATGGATGCCGGAATGCTTATGTTTTTAACATCCGCGCTTAATAAAATAAAGGAATAGGACGATGACGAAAACATCTGAAGAATTGACAGAGGACTGGCTGAACAATAAATTACAAGCTGGTAGTTTTTGGTTTGTCGAAACAGAAGACAGCAACCCTGAACCTATGGTTGTTGATATGGACGGAGATTTTAACGATTACGAGGGAAACTATTACAGGCCGTGTTTTTCAAAAGGAAAACTGAAAGTTTTAGCCCCCTGTTCTTATAAACAATATCAAAGATTGGTAGAAGATTGTGTCAGAATAAAAAAATTATCAAAACTTATTGGGCTTGAGATTCCGCAAAAAGAAAATGCAAAGCTCCGAAGATTGCTGAAAGAGTGTGTCCCTTATGTTACTTTTAAAGTGAATATTGAAAAAAATATCGGGTGTACACCGCCCGGGGCTTATCTTTTAACCTGTATTAAAGACGCCCTTGGCGAAAGTGAGGAATGATGAACGATAGATTTAAATTTAGGGTACCTGTTTTTTATGACGGTAAATTTAAAGCATTCAAAAAATATTCCCTTTGTAATGGTGTCGTTATTTGGAAAGAACCCGAAACTATAGGCGAATTATGGATTGAAGATGAATTAAAAAGAAATAATCCGCATCTTAGTCTTGGACATGATGAGCAATGCACCGGATTAAAGGATAAGAACGGAAAGCTTATTTATAAGGGCGATATTGTAATAACTTATTATGCCGGAGAACCAACAGGGCAAACGTATATTTATCGCTGGGAAGCTCCTGCCTTTTATGTTGAACCTTTTGAGAAAGGTAAACCAAGCGGACGGCATTATTATTATTTCGCCGTAGAAAATGAAAGATGTGAGATAATCGGTAACGTTCACGAAAACCCCGAACTTTTGGAACAAAGCAATTTAATAAAGGTTGAGAAGTAATGTGTAAATTAAAAGATTTATGTGAAGATTGCGCTTTTAAAAATAAATGTAAAAAATATAAAGAAAATAAACTTTTAAAAAGCAAGCTGGAGATTGCCGTTAAGGCTTTGAAAGAGTATGCGGACAAAAAAACGTGGGATTGCTGTTATAGAAACCAATGCGCGTATGTAGACGGAGCAGTCGCACAGCAAGCGTTAAAGGAGATTGAGAAGTGATAACAGAATTTGAACATAAATTTAATATCGGCGACACTGTGTTTTTAATTTTTTATTCTCGCGGAAAATATCGAGTTAGAAAAAAGACCGGTTATAAAATAAGGATAATTAGATTTAATTTATCTAAACCTTTGTCTTTTGCCGTTCAACCAGAAGATAAAAAAGAAAAATCAATTTACTATTGGTTTGAGGATAAAAACCCGTCCGTCAATATGACCCCAGAAAAGGCTTGTTTTGCAACTCTTGAAGAGGCCGAAGCCGAATGCACTAAACGAAACAAAGGAGAATATTAACAATGTCGATTGATGAATTTATGGCAAGTGTAGCGCCTAAAATGCGCCCGGGTTATGTGGCTATGGACGCAAACGGACTATGGTTTTGGTATTCAAAAAATCCAACCCGACTTGCACATAATTTTAACATAAAAGACGGAGAAATTTATAAAATGCTTATGTTTGACATCGCCCCCGTTGATGACTGGAAAAAATCAAAACGAAAGGTAGGTAAATGATGGCTAAAAAATATGGATTAACAAAGCACGAACAAGCATTGTTACGTAAGGCTCAATACTACCAAGATAAAGCCAGTGAAATGCACAGAAAATTTGCTGATAGTCTGCAAAATAGATTTTATAACTCTACCACAATTAACGAGTTTGAAGAGTGGGATTTATGGACGTTGAACGAAAGTGGGGATTGTTCAGGAAGCGAAGTGGAAGAATATTTTTGGCGAAAAGTTAGAGCTGAAGAGGAGCAAGACTAATATCATATTTAGAAGAACTGCTGCCCGAGTTCAGAAAAGGGGCAAAGATTAGATGTAAATATTGGGAAAAAGACAAGTATATTCAAAAAAAAGGTGGTTTAGTTGCTACTGATAATGATTTTCTTTGTGATTTATCCGCAAGTGATATTTTTTCAAACCGGTGGGAGTTTTACCGAGAGCCTATTGACTGGGACTACATCATTAAGAACAAGTGCCTGTGCTGGTTTTGGGATACAGACGAATCAAATAAAAGGGCAGGTATTTTAAAAATAATATCTGAAAATATCAATGTTCTTTATTGGAATAATTATGACCAACAATGGCTTAACTGCCGCCCCGTCCGCAGAGATGAAGTAGCTTTTTACGAGGATAAGAAAGATGATTAAGATTAGCCCTTTCCCCTGCGGCTTATAGTAACGCAGATAGAGCGAAGTCCGGGGCGCAGGGGGTATAATATCGGGCTTGTTTCTATCCCGCTGCCCTTCTTTCAGAGCATTGTGCGGAGGCTTAAAACCGACCAGCCCGTAAGGGTTCAAGTTTCAGGCAGCGTAAAGTTAGGGACGAATGGCGGTACCGCACAACTCCGGGCGCAGATTTTGGATTAACAGGTTAAATTAAAACTGCTGCGCCCGCCTTTTAAACTTGACTTTAAAGGTTTTAAATTATGGAATTGATGACGAAAAACAAAGCATTAAAAAAATTGAGAAAAATGGGAATAGGAAGAGTCCGGCTAAATCACCTTTTAGAAAGCGGGCAGCTCAAATGCGTGCCGGTCGGTTCTTCTTATCTAATCCCCGACTGGAGTCTTGAACAATGCCTAAAAAATACAATAAATCACCCGTCAAGCTTATTCTCCGGGGCAGCATCTACCACATCAAAATATCGGCAGTCGTCAACGGACAAAGAATATTCGTTCGCGAAAGTTCGCACACAACGGATAAAAGAGAAGCAGAGCAATACGCAAACAAACGCTTTGCGCAGCTCGTGGAAGAAACTGAATTTAGAACCAATCCAAATAAATTAAAAGAATTTACCCTAAATCAGGCTTTCGGGTTATACTGGGAAGAAAAAGGCCAGTACCATGCCAAACCAGATGACACGTTCAACAAACTCGAAAATTTAACCAAATACTTTGATGAAAATACGCTGCTGTCAGAACTGACGACAGAAGGCATTTATAATTTTGTCCGGCTCAAACGGCAAGAAAGGAGAAAAACCGGCACCATAAACCGCTACATTGCCATTATCTCCGCTATCTTAAATTTATGCAAAAAGCACAAAATCGCAACCCCGGATATTTATGTGCGCGACTTTATTAAAAAAGAGCCGGTTGAACTTGTAAAATACTACAATAAAACTGACTTTGACAAAATATATGAACAGGCCGCCCCCCATTTTAAACCCATTATGCTTATGGCGCTGCATACCGGATTCCGTATGTCTACATTACTAAATCTTAAATGGTCGGATATTCAGGACGGCGTTATATTTTATCACGTCAAAGACAATACATACGAACACGGGCGCCCGAGAGCAAAAAAAATAACACCCAGTATGCAGGAAGTCTTAAACAGTATTCCCAAAGTCAGCACCTATATTTTTACCTATAACGGCGAAAGAATAAAATCGGTAAAGAAAGCATGGAAACGTGCCGTTGAACGTGCCGGTTTGCCTTATAAAAGCTTCCACAGCATCAGGCACACACACGGCACATGGCTGTACGCTTACACCAAAGACATAAAGCTCGTACAAAAATCTCTCGACCACAAAAACCAAGAAACCACCTTAAGATACGTCCACGCCGTCGACGATGGCCTCACGCAAATCTATGAACAGGCATTCAGCACAAAATTAACACAAAATCATCAAATCAATAAATAACTATTTGATTTTAATAAACCGGTTTACGCATTCGTAATGCGTGGGTCGGTGGTTCAAGTCCACTAAACGGCACCATCGCTGAGGGCTTGGTTTTTCTTGATTTGCTTTGTTTTTCGTCAGGACTCTTAAGCCCTCTCTTCTTGTCGTTTTGTGCTGTTTTTTGCCGATTCTTTTCGAACTTTTAGCACAAAATTAGCACAGTCATCTTGCCCGATTCTCTTTAACCAATAAAATCTGCATCCTGTCGCTTCGCACTTTCTTCAGCACCAGCTCTTTTATTCCCTCATTCACCACACACCGGAGCTTAAAGTCGGGATAATCCTCACGCAGTCCTTTCACGAAATCAATAAACTTCTCCCGCGGCGCATAGCTTATCATCGGGCATTTACCCGGCTTGTAACAGCCTATATACGCATCAGCATGAACAATATAAATTTCTTTCATCTACACTCACCCAAAAGAAAATCTGCAAAATTCATAAAAATAAACTGCCTTTTTAGACGGTTGCGTGTGTCATCGCTATTTGTTCATCTACAAATAGCCGAGTGGTTATTTCCAAAACGGAAACAGCCACCGACCATTTCCACAGCATGGTAAAAATGGTTACTCCAGTCGATGACAATTTGTCATCAACTCAAGTAGTAATCAAGTATTCCTTGACACCTCAAAGCGGAGAGTCGCCGGTTTTCAATCCGCGGAGCAGATACTTCTGATTATCCGACGACACCCGGAAAGCATTGTACATCATGGTACACGCTCAATAAAAACGCCCTTCAGCTTGACGCTAAAAGGCGCTCTCCCACTCAAGTTGTTATGTAAAGTCGCATATTTAAGTTATTCGGAATTTCCGAATAAGTCAAGCCCTAATACTTCGCCTTGTACATTTCCAGACACTTCGCCATATCCAAAAACGTCTTCATGTGCCGGTGGCACGTTATCGGCTCACGCGGTGCCTCGACATAAACATATTCAGTCCTGGCGCAACCGCAAAGTAACAGTATCAGCAGGCAAAGGGCTGTCCCAATCAAAACCGCCCTTGTCCTTCTCTGCTTTTGCTGCCTCCTCAATCTCGCGCAATCGCTTGTCGGCTCGTAACGCCTTTTCATCTCGTTTCGCAATTTCCGCCTCCAAAAATGATGTTTTCCCCAACAGGGCACTCTTTTCGCCCTGCAATGCCGCAATCTCTCTGCCCCGCTCAATATACAGGCTCACCGTGATATACAGCGCCAACAGCAGCCCCGCCACGGCATATGTTAAAAATTTAGTCATCAGGCACCTCAATTTTCGTTTTTGGCTGCCGACGTGTTTTCTCCAAAATATCATTTATTTGCTCTTTTAAGGCCTTTCTTTGGTCAAAAACGTCCCAAAACGCTTTGCCGCGGCCATTATAAACAAAATTTCGGTTTATCTTGCGCGCCGTAGCTTCAATATCCGGCCGGTATATCCATATATCCTTCATTCTTTCCATTTCCCGGTTTTGATAAGTTCCGCAATTCGCCTCGCCCTTTTGGGCGTATCAACCGACGCATATTTTGAATTCAGGCATTCTTTCGCTGCTTCATCCCAACGCCGAAATCTCATATATCGCAGCATCTTTCGAAACTTCAACAGCCCTTTTATCCCCAATTGAAAACACAAATCTATAAGCGCATATTGTCGCTCGCTATCCAACTCTTTAAAAAAGAAAATCTTACTTTCTAATAATCTCAAACACTTTTCAATATCATTTCGAAGCAGCATCAGCGCGGCATTTTTAGTAATTCCGTGCTGATAGTCTCCCACCGCACGCAATTCTTCCGGCGTAAACGGATTAGTATCAATACACCTGCCGATACCTATTGTCAGTTTTCCTTTGGTATCATAATAAGGCATAAGACGGCAACCTTCATGCCCCTCAATGCGTTTCATTATAACATCACCATTCAACATTATTCTAATCTCCCCGGCTCCTCTGATAATGTTCATCAAGCAAAATCCCCAGCTTGGCATTAAGCTCGGCCAGAAGCTTGCTGTTTTCCTCCAGCCTTTTGCCCACCACGTCAAACCTGTTTATTGCCGCCGCAGATTCCCGCTCCAATACATCAACTTTCGCCTCAATCGCCCCTTGCCATTTGCCGAAACGGATAAAATTCATTGCTACCCCGGCAATCGCCGCAATGGCGCACATTCCTTCCCAACTCATCATAATGCCCCCCAAATTGCCGCCAATGCTCCCGGCGCATAAATTGCCGCCGCTACGCCGACCACACAGCCGCAGAGGATTAAAAAAAGGCAGATGATAAACAGCTGCCTTCTAGTCAATTTTTCGATAACTTTTTGCTTTACCATATCGCTCATCACTTCCACCCTTTCAGCCGCTGATACAGATTGACACTCCAGCGCACGAACCACGCTTTCCAGGCTTCCAGCCCGTCTGCCCGCCAGATTTCTACCAAAACATCGGTTGCCGTTTCCCGCCGATACCTGTCTTTATGATTACACATCCAGTCATGGAAACAACTTGCCCGAATCCCCTGACGCAAATCTTTGTTGGAAAACAGAAAAGTAAACGGGGCTTTCACCGTAACCCCGTCGAACTCAAACCCTGCCGGAATTTTTATTCCCTCATACTCCAAAGACACCAATGTGTGATATTTATCACCGTTTATTCCAAAATATATTATCATCCCTTATATTCCCTTTACATCCAAAGGTTTCCAATAGCTTGTCCAGTCCGTCTCCGTACCGGATGCGGGAACGCCACCGGTTTTCAGTTCAATCTGGTCAAGTTGCATATCGCCGTTAAACGACGCGTTGCCGTCGTTGGAGAGCCAGAAATTCTCCTCGCTCATAAACACATTGGCGGCAACCTGCACCGCCTGCTCCCATTCCGCTAAGGCCGGCAATGTTTCCAAAGTATACGAGCCGTTGTCTGGCAGAACATACAGCGTCGACGTATAAGAACTCGTTTCGGAATCATAAATCGACCGGACTTTTATCCAATATGCCGTATCAGCCGTCGCCGTACCTCCGGTCGTTCTCGAACCGGAATAGACGCACCACGCCGCACCGTAAAGCCCGAAAAAGACATTCGTCGTCGCGTTTCTGTAAACCGTATTGTATCCCGACGGCGTCTTCGGCGTTATCTTGGCGGTGAAATCAAAATTCTGCGGAAAAAACGAAACATTCGGCAGTTTCTTGTCTGCTACCAGATAATTTCCGTCGGTAAAAGTTGCGGCATAGCCCGAATATGTAACTTCCCCCACTTGAGTAAAATTAACTACCGGAAACGGATTTGTAACGTGCGATTCGATAACCTTATGCCCAAGCCATACCTTACCGGATATACTCTGCGCTTTGTTAAACTCGGTTTCCCCGTCGTAAAAACAGTTCCAGTCCTGCATTGTACCGTCATCACCCGTCAAAGCTCCCGGCAGGATACCGTCAGCACTGGCCAGATAACTTTTGCCCGCAGGCGCCGTAACCCCTTTATAACCCGCATAACTGTTCCCGTTTGGCAGCAATCCGGACGATACTGTCAAAATTGAACCGTCCTGCGTAATCGTAACCCCGTCGTACGGCTCCAATGTTACATCGTCCACCGTATCAACCGTAATGCTTTTGCTGACAACCTTGTCCCAATACCTGTCTTTAACGATTTTATATTGAAACGGCATTCCCGCATAAACCTGTTCATTATATGTCGTCATTCTGCTGCTCCCGTAAATTCAAACGTATCCGGGTCGGGCGTTACATTAACCGTCAAAGAAACTTTTGGCGGCAGCACCGTCGCAACCTCTATTTTGCCGTCCTGCGTTTTACCCGTCGTGTAGCCTGTCAAAGTCTGGTAAGGAATGACATATTTTTTATCAGGATTATAAGCAAACCATTCTCCTGTTGTCGTTTCCAACTTGAAAAAGTACGGATATATACGGCTTGTTGCCCCAGCTCTGCTATATCTGTAAGAATATGCTGCAAGCGTTTTGTCAGCACTCAAAGAAAGGAATACGACTGAATCATCTAATGGAACGGCAAGAACCGACGTGTCTATAACCGGCGTTATATCCGACCAGCTCTTATCAGACTTGTCAAACTGATAGATTTTCGCCCCGAAGTCCTCAACAAAGCCAATCTGCAATACCCCTGTTTCAATGTTATAGACAATTGCTGATTTCTGCCCTTTCATTTTGCTGAACAACGGGTCATTGACAGCTTCCAGAGAATAATTCTCCGTAATTTTATACGTATTTACCGTAGTCAGATAGTCGTCTAATCTGTAATAGGCTGTACTATCCGTGCCAAATACATAATCTCCCGGTTCAAATCCCGTAACGTACAACATAAAAGCATTGGGAAACTGTACCGTTCTTATCAGGCCGTAAGTTGTCCGGTCATAAACATCAATAACACTGTCATGTGCATACAATATCTTGCCATCTGCTAAAATAACCCTGTACTTAGTATTTGATTGCTCGACTGGCATATTCAAAGTTATTAGCGGTTCACCTGTCGTATCAACCGTGTTTGTTTCGTAATCATAAGGATAAATATCCACCTTGGCGGAAGTCGGATTTATTGCCAGAGCCAACCCGTCGCCAAGCCATACCATAGAATTGGGAAACTGTCTTTGCGTATTTAAATCACAAATGGAACATGATAAATAATCGCCGCTCCGAATGTAATAATAACTGTAAACGGTCTTTCCCTCAATTATGTCGATTATCCTAAAAGACGGTAAAGTTATATTTGAAAATACCTCTTTGTCCCAACTGTCGCTGTTTTCGTTATAACGCCATAAATCCTTTGAAATAATAAAATTATTATCCGTAAAATATCTGGCCATCGGCGGACTATTGGTTGTACTATTATAACCAGATGCTGACCACTGCTTCGTTTCAAAGTTCATCTGCCGAACCAGATAGACCTGCTTGTTTGCCGCAACAACCTCCTCTCCGGTCTGGTTTACCGCAAAAACCGTTTCGCCGCCGCCTCCGCCGCCCTGCAAAACTACCGCATTTGTTATCCCTTTCATGGTTCACCTCACTGGCAAATAACGCTTGCCGCCACAATTGCTGCTTCCGGCTGCGTCTTGGCAAAAATCTTAACCGTATTGTCGTATGCTGTTGCAATCGGCGCTAAATTGCCGCTCTCCGCATCAGACGGATTAAACGCGACAATCGGAATCATGCCTGCCGTAACGCCGGGCAGCGTCGCCGTTGCGCTGTAACTATATCCTTCAAGGTAGCTGTCTTCCGCCCAATTCCCGAAAGAAACGTCTGACGCTTTGATAACCGGCGGCACAACCGGTATTTTCCCGTCAACTTCGGCCTTTGTATACACATCCGTTGCATTGGCTTTTTGTTCCAACAGCCCGTCCAGCTCATCGCTGCTGTATGACTTATAAATGGCAAATTTCTCCCAATATTCCGATTCGTCAGCCGGTTCGTTTCCGCTGTTGCTTTTTCCAAGGCTTATCCACCAATATCCCTGATACCGAACCAATTCTCCCGCGTCATAGGAATTTTCTTCCTGCCAGTAACTGGTTCCCTGCCCGCTGTAGTCTAGCTTGATAAACTTCTTGATAAACTGTTCAAAATCCTCTTCGCCCGGCGGCATCTGCAGGCAACGCGCATTTTTTTGATACAATTCCTGCAAAGCCATCACAATATGGTCAAGGCTGTACTCATAATCGGCTGCAGGAAAATTCTCCCCCTCAATAAACCGAACCAGCTGATTAAGCACGACGCTGCGCACAATTGTTATAATCACACCCTCCGCCGGAGCTGCTGCAAATTCAATACTTCCGCCGTCATCCTCGCCGCTGCCCATAATCACATAATCAACGTTTTTCACAAACTTTTCAAATGTCTTGTTCTTGTAAACATCAAGCTCTTCATCAAAAAACTTATACGGTACCGCAAAATTTTTTGTCGCACCGTTGCCGATATACGACATGATTCCTAATCCTGAACTGACTGTCATATTTCCTCCATAAAAAAAGCCCGGCACTAACGCGCGGGCAGTTGCTGACAAAAAAGGCCGGAACTACGTCCAGCCTTTAATCTGTTAGTATAATAGAAAATACTTTCCCCTATGTCAAGAGGTTATAAAAAATGTTAATAACATATCAGTTTATTTGGATGCAAAATTATCCCACAATTAAAAAAAATAAAAAGAAATTAAATTCAATATGTTATTTAAATTTATATTTTTTATTTAATAAACATCTTCTTCTCACACTACTTTTCTGCAATAAAGAAATAGAAAATCCGATGCGAGCCATGCATCGGATTCTTAACCTGAAAGAAAGTTCCCCTTTCTTAGAGGTAGTGTATAATTATGATTATCACTGTGTCAATAATAGTATTAATATTATTAACATAGCCTTAACAGGGGATGCTTTCTTTCAAAGCATAAAAGGAGAAAGATAATGATAGAAAAATTAGATTCTATCATTGCGGCGCTTGAATTTCTCAAGCACCTGCTACTAATTTACTCGTAGCAAACCGCAAAAAAGGGGGGAAAGAGAGAGCCCCCCTTTTTATTCCTCCAAATCCCGCAAAGCATACGGAGACCACCCCAGCCACAACAGCGCGGCTTTGCCGTATTCCTCTTCGTCCAGATAATCGCCGCTTGCCGCCGCCACGTCCATCGGGTACTTGAGCGGCAGCCCGGTTGCCTCGCCTGCGGTTCTGACCGCCCCCCGCAGCGCTTCCATATAATCTTCCAGCGAAATGTCATCGACCGCATAATTTACCGAATCTGATAAAAATTTCGCTCCGTTTTCCAAAACTGATACCGGCGGAAACAATTCCTTTATCCCCAGTTTATAATTCAACGTTCCGGTAATCGCCCAATCAACCATTCTCTCCATAACCTTACCCAAAACAAACGCACCGTTCAGCGACCCAAGCACCGCGGCTCGCAGCTGCGCGTCCTTGTCCCAGCGGAAGCCATCGGAAACAAACTGGAAAAACATCGGCAGCAGAAAATGGTAAATAAACAGCGTTTTCATCGCCTTATCCCAGTCCATTCGTCCGGTTGCCAGCCCGCGCAGCGCGGTCAGCTCCTTGCGCAAATACTGGTTCTGCGAGCTTTGAAACATCGTAAACCAGTTACCGAAAGGATTGGACTGCCAAGCTGATTGCTCGCTCATATAGCTCGATTGCTGCGTTTCGTTGGTAATCCGCTCAAATTCCGCCATTGCCTGCACCGGGTCTCCGGTCTTTTTCAGCATATATTTATAAAGCGCCCAGCCGCCCATATAAATCGACCCGCGATCGCCCAGTTGGATGTTCAGCATCAGGAATTCCCGCAAACCGATTTTGGTTCCCAGGTTCTTTAACATTTCCGACTTAGAAACCTCTTCAAAATCCTTGATAATATTCGTACTGCGGGTTTTCATGTACTGCGAATTGCCCAGTGTTTCAATCGCCTGTTTCGGATGCCGGGCAAAATCGGCCAGCCCTTCCAAAAAGTCTTTGGTCGGCACGTTTTCCCAATACGCCGGAAACCCCGTCAGCTGCTTAATCGCCAGCGACGGTTTCAACCCCAGCACTGAAACTGCATAATTGGCGCGCAGCTTGGACATAATGCCGTTGATACCTTGCACATAAACCTTGTCATTGCTGGCAAAACGCGAAATCTCATAAGCGATTTTCTCGTTCATCTTTTCCCCGAACACGTTCCGGATACGGTTTTTAACCTCCGCATCACCCAAAACGGCATTAATATCCTGAAGTTTGTCGGCAAATGCAATAAAGTGGTTGGAATTGTTGATGTAGTTCTGCAGCACGTTAAACGCGCCCTTGATTTTTATCTGTCCGCCTTTCGCCGTCCGCTTTTTGACTGCGGATAATCCGGCATAACTCCGCAAATCCCCCGAAACCACGTCAATTCCGCCCTTGTCCATTGAACGCGGCGAATAAAATTCCCGATGCCCGAGGCTGATGCCGTAATGCTCCTCATAAAACCGGTTCAATTTGTCATACGTTTCTTCATAAAACTGAAACAATGCCTCGGCCACCGCCTTGTCCTGTTCGCTCAAATGCTCGTCCACCCGGGAAAAGAACTCTTCATTAAACTGCAAAACGTCATCGTTTACCATAATCTCGCGCGTTTCCGGATCCTTTGCTTTCATGTAAATATCCAGCAACTGGTCTTTACTGAAACGTTTGGCGTTGGAGCCCCACTCAATCGTAAACTTCTCCGGTAAAACCTTGTTGATATAACGGTTGACCGAAATACCGCCGTTCTCAGCGCTCCCCAACGCCCCGGCCATCAGGCGCGAAACGGTTTCCCCGTCTTCATAAACGCCATAACGCATTTTCTTTTCTTCCTTAAAAACGGTCAAATTGCGCGACAACGCACTTTCTCCGCTCTTGGAACCTTTATCAAACATGGATAATACATCCAATATTCCGTTCCACGAAAACATCGAAAGCCCGAACCGCCGCATCCTTTTGGCAAGGTCTGAACTTTCCCGGCGCCAGTTCGTCCCCTGCCCCTGGTCCAAAACCGCCACCGCTTCGCCAATCAGGCGTTCGCGCCACGCGCGCTTAACCATACCTGTTACGCGTTCGGAAAGCCTTCCGGTGTTGTATATCTCCGCAATATCGTTGTAAACATCTGCCATCAGACCGACACTGGCACGCCCGGCCGGAATTGCCAGCACCTTGTTCTCCCAGATAATATCCGATACATTGCGAAAATTTCCGTCTTCGCCAGACATTCCTTTCTGCGTGATTTCATCAAGCCGCTGCAAATTCGCGTCAATCTTAGCTAACGCTTCATCCCGCTTCAGGTTAATATTCTCCCATACCGCATCAAAAAAGCGGTTTACCTTAATGTCCGGAAACCGCCCCACCACTTTGCCGTTCTGCGTCCGCGGCTTGGTCCACTCAAGCAACCGGTCAATCTTTTTGCGGACAGCCGCCGGAGTTACGTTTCCCTTCTCCAACCGGCGGCGGTAACGCTGATAATCCTGCTCGTAAACCGCTTCGTGGTGCCGGTTCGTACTCTGCGCAAACGGCTCCAGATATTTTTTGACGTCGCTTCTTTTAAGCCTCCCGTCTTCCAGGCGGCCGATCATCTCTTCCATATCCGCCTTGGACATCTTTCCTTCTTCCAACAGCCGCAAGGCTTTATTGATGACTGTCTGTCCTATATTTCCCGCTTTGATGTCCTCCGCCAGCCTTTCCCGGCTTATCTGCATGGCAAAATCCAGCTTCCGCCCGCCCAGCATCTCGTCAAACGTCTTTCTTATGTTATCATCAAGCTTAACGTTAAGGTTTTTAATCTGGCTGTATATTGCCCGCAGCCATTTGCGAAATTTTTCAAAAACCCTGCCCAGCAAAGAGTTCGGTGCCTTTCCCTCCATCAGATACGCCTCAAACGAACGGGCAAAATACTCGTTCTGCTCGGTCGTCAATACCCCGTCCGTACTCCCGACATAACGGTAAATCGCCTGCAGCTCCTCTGCCGTCGTTGCATTGTCAGCAAAACGCCGCATATCATCCAGGAAAAAGTGCGCCGCCTCGTGAATAAGCGTCGAAGGATCCGCCCCCTCAAACAGCGTAATCAGCCGCTTTGCCGCATCATACGCCCCGCGTGCGTTTTCCGGCGCCCCCTGACGCAAAGAACTATTGACATTTTCTTCTTTTGATGCTATATTTATATTAATAGCTGACTTGTCAGCTAGACCCTCGCCGGACCGCATTTGTACAGCGTCATCTTGCGAGGGTTGATTTTTATCTTTGTTAATATTGTAGAAAAAGTTTCTTTCGTTATCTTCTGCAATACTAATAAATACGTCTATATTCTTCCCTTCCAAATTAACGCTGTTTGATAAATAATGAAACTTAACAATATTTCCATGCGGTTTCTCGGGAGTTTCACTTCTCAAATAAGTTGCTGTTTCTATTATATCCTTAATTTTAGGAACCAACTTGAGTTTATCTATATCTGCACTTGTGGATTTTACCTTATCAATACCCTTGCGAATAAATTTTATCTTTCCAAGAACCGGATGAGATGCATAATTCCCTTGTAAATTTTCCTGAAAATATTTATATGCCTTTCTCCTTAAATCATTTGTATCCTTAATTTCCCCTAATTCATTGCCAGATATTTTTATTGGTGTTTTATCAATCTGCCCCTGAAAAAATATATCCTCAAATTCTTTTACCGCTGCTCGCTTATCATCGCTCCTGACAACCTGCAAGCCATATTCAGCCATAGTATCGGCAACACTGTCATACTCTTGTGAAGTAGGCATAATAACCCCGGAAAATTCTGAAAAATCCACCGCCCGCTGCGGTTTGCTTTCAAAATACTGTACTGGCATTGCCTTTAACAGTTCCATATATTTTTTAACAGCATCAACCGCTTTTTTGTCGCTTCTGAGTTCTGCTCTTTCTAAGGCCGCTTTAATATTTGAGTTTGGTTTAAGTTTTTTTAACACCTCCTCAATCATATATTCGTCAGGAGCGACCCAACTGCGCTCCAGCTCTTCCGCTTTTTGCTCTGTTACTAGCAAATCAGACAGTTTGGTTGTTTCGTCCCATATTGCATTATCAAGGTTTTTATACGTTTCAGCATCAACAATTTTACCTTTTGCCTGTCTGATTTCCTCAATACTTTTCAGCTCCTCAGCCCAAACCCCGCGCAGAGCGTGTGCATTGCCATCGGCTGTGCTTTCCGAGGCTTTAAGGTTTTCTTTTTTCATCAGCCGCAAAATATTGTTCAAATCATACGGCGAAAATCTGCGACTTCCCGATGGCGTAAAGCCCTCAAATACCTTTTTGTCCGTATATTCGGCAACAAATTTTCTTTTCCATTTGGCAAAATCAGACTTTTCCTGCTCACTCATATCCTGAATCCGCATATAAGTGCTGCCGTCCAAATCCGTGATTTTGCTTTTTGAGGCCAAAAACAACGCTTTTAAGACAGAATCATTACCGTCATCAAGGTTTTGTTTAACGTTTTCAACCCAATAATGTAAGCCTTTTTGCGACATTGCACTAGTCAGTCGCTCCAGATATTCCCGGCCGTCTTGGTTTATTTCATGCACTGGGCTGATTTTGCGGGTTGAATAAATATCAGCCGGAAAGGTGTGGTTGTCTCGATTTTTAGCAGGGTCAATAACATCAGAGCCACCAATAAAAACAATCTCGCCAAAGTTGCTATCGCCGGCATACCCTGATTTTGTAACCGCTAAAGACGGCATCGGCATAGCGCCAAGCTCCAGCGCTGCCGACAGCTTTTCTAACGTTGTTGCGTGTTGCACCACCAAATCACGGTCATTTTTTCCGGTCTGATAATAAATATTATCGTTTTGAGCCACACCGTCAGCATTGGACACTCCCGACTGAAACAAAATCTCATCATCAAGCAGCACGTTATAGTCAATCGGACGGGTTTTGCGCTCAAATTTCAGGTTCCAGCGCTCTAAAACGTCTTTAACCTTCTTCTTTTCGTTCATGGCCACCGCACTGGCACGCGCTGCCATCAGGCGGGAAAAAGGTTCCGCAACATTGGGATTTGTCCCGATTTTAACCAACTCGTCATAAAACGCCGTCTGTGCCTCGTTAAACTGGTTGCGCAGATCAATGGACGCCACCGCAATTTCCGCCGTCCGGTCAATTTCTTCATCGCTCATCTGATAGCGTTTTTTTAAGATGGAACGCATATCCTCGGAAATTTCGTGCTTTCCGCTTTCCAGCGTGTCCAGATCGTTTTCCTTGTCGGCAAGCAGCTCCAGCTCGTTTAGCATCCGTCCTTCGCCGTCCTGGTAAAAGATTTCCTGCAGCGCGTCCGCCGTCTTCTGTTTTTCCTCCGTCGTCAGTTCCGGATACGCCTGCGCCAGGCTCTGTTTAATCCGTTCGTTGGTTGCCGCTGCCTCGCGATTATAAGCCGATGTCCCCATAACCGCCGCCCCTGCACCCGTCAGCCCGCCCACGGCAAACGACAGCAGGGTTCTGGCCATAATTTCCTCCTGCGGCGTGTTTTCCAGCCCCGTATAGTTTTCAAAATAAGCGCCGCCGGCTTCCTGCAGCGCTTCCTCGCTTCCCTCTATCGCTGCCGCTTTCAAACTCTGCTTTCCGACGCTCTGCCTGTGCTTGCTGACAATCTTTCTTGCGGCGGATTTTCCCGCTGCCGTCGCATTCAGCCGTGCCACCGCGCCGCCGATCATCTCGTCGGTAATTTTCCGAACCGGACGCAAATTCGCCACGCCGTACAAAAATGGTTCAAGAGCCAGTTCAATTCCGCCCTCAATCGTTCCGGCAATCGTCGCATAATCATCGGCCGTCGCATAATCCAACCCTTTTTCCACGGACTTGTCAAAAACGTCCGTATAGCGCATCCGACCGAAAGTGCCGGCCATAATCCCCGCCGCCACCTGCGGATTTTTGGTTGCCGCCAGCGTTGCAACCGATAATGCCAAGGATGCCGTGCCGCTGCCCATCGCTTCCATAAACCGGTCATAATTGTTCATTTCCGCTTCCGGGCGCAAAACTTCCTGCCATTTCCTGATACTGGCATCGAGCTTGCGGCGAATGCGCTGGCGCTGTTCCAGCCGTTCCTCCGCTTTGGCCATAAGGGCGTCCTGCCGGTCCTTTCTGAACTGCATCGCCGCTTGAAGCGCCGGATCAGCCTCTTTTGCAATGTCTTCATCGGTTACCCGCCCATTCAAACTTGCGTCCCAGTCGGAAAAATCCCCGTTTTTGTATTTTTCAATCTGCTCAACGCGTGCCGGAACAGACAACGACGCATGCAAAAAGGTATCCAGCGCCTGACCGGCCAGCCCCACCGCACCGCGCTCCGCACTCTGAAAGCCGCCTTCCACCCGGTCGGCAAACTTTTCCGCCCAATTCCACGCCTCACCCGCCGCATATTTAACTTTGCCGATAAAATCGCGTTTCGGCTCCTTATTGACCTGTGTCGCAATGGCGAAACGGATATCCTGCTCGTCAAAAGTTACCGGCGCCCGGTAAATCTGGCCCGTGTCATCGTCCAACACCGTCTGTTCCGCCACCCTCGCCGGCTCTATCTGCCAATTTGCCATATTCTCATTCTTTAGCGGTTCAACTGCCCAAGCCATTAGTAACTACCTCCATATTGTTGATATACATCACGGGAAACCTCCCGGATTTCGCCGTTAGAAAATTGCAAACCATATCTTCCGGTAACCGGATCATAAGCGGTTCCTGTTACCCTCTCTTCATTAAGCTTCTGCCCGCCGGATGCCCCAACTGTGCCGGACGCCCCTGCTTCGCCGGCAATGCCTCTTTCGGCAGATATGCGCACAAGACCGTCGCGGCCGGATAAGACCGCCGTCGGATTAACCGCCTGATTTTCCAAACTCCGGTACCGGTTTTTCGCCCATGTTCTTTTGGTCAGTTCCACTGCCGCCCCATAAATCCGGCTTCTTAATACTTTGTTGTCCAATGCGACAATATCGGCGGCACTGTCCAAATTGTTCTCTTTGGCCACAATATCCAACGCATCGGCGTACAGCTGATAAACGGCAACGGCATTCCTTGCCCGCGCGCCCATAATTGCATCATACTCCGCCCGCTGTTCCGCCGTTTTGTTATAATCAGCCTTCCTCGGCTCCCTGCCGAAAGTATCTTCCATCCAGCCGTTTAAAGCCGGAAAGCCTTCGTCTGCCGTGAGCAGGCGCGTTTCGCCATACTGTTCCAAATCTTCCTGGTATTTGCCCATATACGCCAAAGAAAATGTGTTTAACATCTTTTCGCCCTCGGCTTTTGGCAAAACTTTACTGTCCATATAATCAATAATTTTGTTGTTCAGCCGTTCAAAATCCTCAATTGTCGTCCCTGGAGCAGACAGATTCTGCAAATCGTCATACAACGTCAAAACCATCTCGGCCTTTTTTCCCTCCGGCAACGTTCCGTCTGCCGCCTTTTTCTTGTTAAGACGTTCCTTCAGCTCTTTGCCGCGCGCCTCGCCATACCTGCCGTTCAATACATTATTGTCTATCTCCCGTTCCGTGATTATGACGCCACTGTCAATCGCATAACTGTCAGCATAATATGCTTTCAGTTCGTCTTTTTCCTTTTCGCGTCGGCTTACTTTCTCCGTTTCCGCCGCTTCCGCTGATTTTCGGGCATTATACTCCTTCAAATAAGCCGAAACCGCCTGCCAAACCGGTTTTGATATCGGATTTTCTTTGTCATTGCGATAGGCATTGAGCTGTTCCTGTATTGTTATTTTGCCCTCATCAATAAGAGTTATAAGTGCCTTCTCCGTCTGTTCGTCAGAAAAATTCTTATATTCCGCCAGTCGCGCCTTATCTTCGCTTTTTCGCCGATCCAACGTTTGCAGCGCATCGTCGCGTATTTCCTGCGAAAACTCGCCATCCGCATATTTTTGGTTTATAACGGCACTGCTGTTAAGCTTATAAGCCAGTATATCGCCGACTATTCCCCGATTTGCATCGTCTTCCCGCTTCGCTTCCGCTGTTTTTTCGGCGGCAACGGAGGCCTCTTTTTCCCTTTTATCATCCGCCGCAAACCAGCCGTCAGCTTCTTCATAGGCTTTATAAGATATTTCATCAGCGTTCAACCTGTTATTCAGGGCTTCCCTGGTGAGCCGCCCCTGATTATATTCGTTCCTAAGCTCCCGTATTTCTTCATCATACCGGTTTTCTGCCGTTTCCTTCTTTTCCGGGTGCAGACGGCCTAAGTCTTCAATAAAATTTTCGGCATCTCCCCGTGTCAACAAACCGTCATATTGAGCCTGGATAATGCTTTCCCGCGTCGCCGAGCCTGCCAAAACTTCACCCTGCACCCGTTTCAACGTTTCCGCATCGCTTAATTTGCCATCTGCCTTATTTAAATATTGATACGATTTGGCATATGCCGACGGTTGCAAATCGTATACGCCGTCAGCTTTCGCCTTTTCAATATCATCAACGCCTGCCTTTCCGTTGGTCAGGGCTACATCCAGCTCGGCAATTTTCATCGCGTTTGTCAGTTTCAGCTTCTCATTTGCCCGCTTTTCCGCAGCCCTCGCCTCGGCTGCCCTTGCGTCCAGTATTCCTTTTGCCCGCTCCAGATACCCGGCGCGCTCAATGTCGGAAATTCCCGCAATAGGCATATCCCCGGCTAAAACACCGACCGCATTGGCCGTGTTATGCTCCACCATTCCCGTAACCCACAACTTATTATAATTGTCCATAGCCTGGCGTTTCTGCTCCGGAGTCAGCGCCATATTGTCAACAAAACTTCCGGCTTTGGCCAGATAATAAGCTGCCTTGTCCGGCGTTCCCAGCGCCGCTTCGTCGGCAAACGACTTCAGAACCTTATCGGTTTCCAAAATCGTCAGTTCCTCTTCTTTGGCAGCCCTGGCCCGCGCCACATCAACGCTGTTGCCGGAAAAAAAGACGTCGCCGCGTTTTTCCAGCCACTTTTTGCCCCACTTATCCGCCGCAAACTGCTGCTTAACCCTGTTCTGAAAATCAGCTTCCAGCCCCGGGATTACATCGGCCGTTTCCGCCATCCTTATCTGCTCCAGCTCCTCCTGCTGCATTTTTGCCGCCTCCAGAGACAGCCGTTCAAAGGCAATTTTTTCCTGCTCCTTATGCTGTTGCGCTATCACGCCTGCCGTTTCCTGCAAAGCTTCCGCCGCCTCTTCAGGCACCACCGGCCGCCACAGGTTCCGGACATTCGCCTGTGTCATCTGCGATCCGATTAAATTTCTCCTGACGTCTGATTTTACCGCCATTGCTTTCTCCTTATTTCATGCCGTAATATGTAGACAACCCCTTAACCCCTCCGGTCAGAAATGACATCTTAAATGCGTTTCTGCCGTTTGCCGCCGCCTGTTTGCCGTAATAATTCTGCAATCTGGCCTGATTGTCATAGTTTTCGGCTTCGCTCATGCCGGCATAGCGCATATTAAGGATATTCTGTTCTTCATCCGCCGCCGCCTGCCCCAAAAGCCCGGTTGTGGTCGGGCTGTCAATCTGTCCGTTTTCCGCCGCATTCGCTTCCAGCCTTGCCAGGCTGCGCCGTGCATCCGACCGGGCAATATCCTCGTTTAAAGACGTTTCCAGCCTTTTTCTTGCCGCGTTGTTGCGCAAAATTTCCGCATTTGCATCATATGCCTGCTTTTCCGCCTTCCCCTGCTGATAAGCGCTCACGCCTTCAATAACCTTTGTCGTCGCCATCGCCGCCGCTAGCAGCGCAATTTCCATCCCGCTCATTTCATATTCCTCCGATATAAATTATAGTCTTTGCCCAAATAATACGCCGGCAGCCTGTCAATCCAGGCAAAACCTAATATTCGGGCCAGCCTTTCTCCGGCTGCAAATCCGTCCAGCACGCTCATATAAATTTTTTGAGCGCCGCATTCTTCCGCCTTTTCGGCAATCAGACAGCGCAGCTGCCGAACCAGCTGCAGCATATATTTTCCCGCGCGTCCGGATATCAGGGAACAAACGACATATTCGCCGCTTCCCCATTCAAAATATGCCAAAACGGCAAGGATGTTACCACCTGCCTCCACCGTATACTTAAAATCCACATTCCGGCACAGTTCATATTCATGTTTCTGTTCCGGCTGCGGTTCCAGCCGGTTTATATCCTCCCGCCGAAATTCTCGAACTATCATAACGCCTCCATATACGGACATATTGCCATAATATTCATCGGAAAGACCGAATCATTGGCAATAACGATTCGGGCGCCGCGCTCTTCTATCAATGAAGACCTGTCCGGCCATTCAATAAGCTTGTTTCCGGAAAACAACGGTACCGGCTGCCCGGTTTTGCCATCGGCTTTTCGGTACAATACCGGCACCTTTTCCCCTGATATTCCGCCCACTTGGCCGCCGCCGCTCCGATACAGCATCATCAACAGCTTAGACAGCCGCTGCACATCGCCGAAACCGCTTCCTTCCTCGCTGTTGACAACAATCGGCAGCGGCATGTATACGCTGTCCACCGGCAGCCCGGCCTTAACCCGGCGGATCGTATCCCAGATTTCAATACTGCCGTTTTTCACAATCTGCCTTTCTTCTTCCGCGCCGTCTGCCTGAATGGCAACTTCTCTCCCTTCCAGATGTTCAAGACCGCCAATGCTTATCCTTTTTCTCTCTTTATGAAAATTGCTGATATAAAGGTAAACATCCGCCGTATATAGCAGTTCCTGCCCCGCCACCGCTTCATCAGCATTTTGGCAGTCAAAACGGTAAATTTTCCCGTTTGCCGGAATGGTGTCCCAGGCATTAAGCAGAACCTGTCCGGCAGCGTTAAGTTCCTGCCGGTGTACCTTGCACCCGACCATCGCTTCGGGAAAAGTCAGTTCATAGTGTCCGCCGCGGATATTCTCTAAATGCACGGAGAGTTTGCGATTGTTGTAGTAATGAACGTAAATTGCCGCAGTATTTCCCGAAACATCCAGTTTTTCATATTCGCCCCCGTCTCTGGATACTTCAAGCTTCTTGAGTCTCCCCGCCAGTTTCAGCGAACCGTCCAAAAATACTTCGCGCTCGGCTTCAAGCCCGCCGTCCATAAAGAAAGCCCGTTCCAGATCAGACCGGGCTTCGCTCTCTTCGTGTTCGTCCAAATCGGTTATGCCATTAACGCCGTCAGGATATTCCCCGACTTCGCCGCTGCCCATCCATTCTACGCTTTCAATGGTTTCTCCGCCGGCGCTGCGGCTTATCTCCATCCACAAGTCATCGCCGGAACCAATCGGGGCAGCGCAAACCGCAGCGCTCAGGACTTTCCCGCCGAGAGTGTGCTGGTGCGCGGCATTGACTTCCTGTTCGGCGCTGAACGTAACGCCGATAAGCCGTCCGTCGCCGACCGTCAGCCATAAAATCTTATCGGGATTTTCCTGATAAACCATTCCCGTAATCTTTGAGGTCAGCAAATGCCGGTAATAAATTGAAATATCCGCCGGATCATACGAATCCGTTGCGTACGAATAAACCATATCCCGCAAAGTCGTCCTGTCATTGCTGGCAAAAATGACATGCCCGCCGATTTTTACCGGCGTTATGTCCGGCGAACCGTACGACGATATATTGCTGATGTCTGAATTTTCCGGGCCAAACGCTTCGCTTGTCGTTGCCGGAGCAATATAATATTCTCCGGAACTGGTACCGACAAACAACACGTTTGCACTGGCGCAAAGCCAGCGCCCTTCGTTGTATTCCTGCCCGACCACCATTGTCGTAAAGGCCGATGTCGCCAAGATTTCCCCGTGCTCTTTGTCGGCAAAATTGTTATAATCGCCCGAACACGAGTGGCAGACATACGGCAGCCCTTTGTTATTGATTAAAAAATGAAACCGGTTTTTATAAAATTCGCCTGCAACCGGATAATCGCGCCCGGAATGCACCAGCCCCAGCTCCCAATAAGCCGACGAATTTGCAACCAGCTCTTCGGGAAATTCATCCACAACTCTCGCCGAAACAACGGTCGGGCCGGTATATCCGGTAATTTTGGCCACGCCATATCCGGCATGCAGATACCTAAAGGTGATTTTCCCGTCCGACTTGCTTCCTTCGCTGTGCACCGGCTTGACCGTACCGGTCTTGCCCGCCGCCAATGCCTTATAATATTTGCCGTCAGAAGCCACCACATCGCCTTCGCCAATGTCAGTTTCCGCCTGCCAGGCCTTACAGTCGTCGTTCAGGTTGGTAATGCGCACCAGACGCCCGACATCGGTTGCCGCAAACAAGGCCGTATCGGCGGTAATGGTAATATCCCCGGTAACCGCGCTTATTTTTAATGCGTTTTCTGAAGTGTTGACGCTTTCCCACGGACCGTTTTTCAATTCAAAATCTTCCAGCCGCCAGTCCGTATTGCCATAGCGCCCCAAAGTCTTTATCGGATATTTCGGATGAAACAAATATAAATAGTCCCCGTTTTGTATGGTCTTAATCCGGCTCAAATCCGCCGCCCCGTACGGCGAAGCAATTTCGTAAGGACTTCCCGACGCGTTAAGCAAAACCCCGTGATCGGCAAAAAAACGAATATGCCGGTCGCCGAATTTAATCACAAAACTCAACTCATCCGAAACAGTAAAATTAACCAACATTTTCTATTCTCCCGCAAAGCTTATGGATAAAAATCCCTGTGTCCCCGCCTCATACGAAAAATCTGCATCCGTACCGCGGTAGCCGGTACCCCAGCCGTAACCGTTATATACCGACACGCCGGCCAAATAGCTTCCCCCGTTATTTACGCGCCCGGCCGTGCAGGCATTGCCGTTTTTAGCCCAGTTGAGCTTATGCAGAAAATCATCCGCCAGAACATAGCTGCCGCCCTCTCCGCCATACCACCAGTCGCCGTTGACGATATGCCCGGCACCGCCGCCCCCGGCCTGAACAATAATGTCTCCTCCTTTTTTAAGATATGTTGCCCCTCCCGGCTCCGAAGTCAGGGCAATATTCGGGTCAATGTTAATTCCGAGCTTGCCGCAGCCATAGGCATAACTTCCCGCCGAAACGGAAAGCACTGCGTCAATTCCTGCCCCGCTGCCGCCGGAATAGTACAAATCCGCCACCACCGCCATTTCATAAGCGCCGCCTCCGCCGCCAACGCCGACAATGCGGATTCTACAATCCGGCAAATACAGCGTTCCGGAAGCAGGCGCCGTCGTCAATACGATTTCATCAGCCGAAAGGCACACTTCTTCGTTTTTCATAAAGGCAAAATAAGTCCGGTTCTCCGTCAGTATTATGCTGCCGCTGGCAGATGCGCCGCCGTAACTTATAATCCAGGTAACTGTGTCGCCGTTCTTTCCGGTAAATTCTCTTCTTTCCACATCATTCAATCTGACCGCCACATCATCGGCAAAAACAACAATTTTTATCGTTACGTCATTCTCCGACGGTTTTGCCAAAACAATATTGACGTCTTCCTGCCCGGCGGCAACCGCAATCGCTCCTGTTTTTGTAACATAGCCGTTGCAGGAGGCCGTATAGACAACCGTCTCCCCCTCCAGATATGTCATCAAATCTGTTTCCCATACCGCTTCACCCTCTCTTTTCGCAAGTTCCGCCGTTTTGCCGCCGACAGACAAAGCCGGCACATCCCCTTCAGCACCGGTCGCAACCACAAATTTAAATGTTGCCTTAACCACCCCTTTGGCCAGCGCCACAAAATGGCTGCCGCTGCGGCGTTTCAACACGCCTTCAACCAGAGGAATAAAATTGCGGCAAACGCGTGCCGAAGAAGAGTATTTCGCCCAGTCAACACGCCCTTCCAGTTTTGGCGACACTTCCCCGCCGTTAAAATTTATCAATCCCGGCTTCATTACCATTGCTTTAAACCTTTATCCCTGCCCAAACCAATTTCGTCCCCGGCACCGTCTGCCGCGGCTCCCTGACCGCTTTCGCAAATCG
>OHMT01000153.1_pt1 | contig 57939 bp, 96 predicted proteins | sample 1569371 | NCBI WGS metagenome assembly OHMT01 (sample SAMEA3879500, study PRJEB24766) | human gut metagenome | biome: human-associated habitat; feature: feces | place: USA | collected 1985/1987 | reverse complement strand
CCCCCCCCATGTATTCAACTTCTTTATTCATAATATGTTATGTTTTAATTATATCGCAAATATAATAAATTAATGATAAATTCGTGAAGGGATGAGGGATGGGATATGTTGGGACGACGGGCATGTAGGGATATGCGGGGGATATGCGGGACGGACCACCTCCCCGAAATCGGCCCGGCCGGGCTGCCGTTTTTTGGACCAGCCCCCCCAATCCACGAAGAACGGGAAACAGGAACGGCAAACGATCTGCAAGCCGAAAAAAGAATTACTATTTTTGACTTAACTTATTGGTTATCAATAATATAAACTAATATTTTAATATACATTTACATTTGATTAGATTTATTACATATAATCGTCGAATTTTTATTGCAAAATATTTGATTGATAATAAAACATGTATTATATTTGCCTATGTAAAAAAACAATATTAACAAACCGGCGTACCAGAAGCCTATACGAGTCCCGAGGGTACGGGCAAATTTGATGACAAAAAAAGAATTAAACAAAGTGCAGAACGAGGTAAAGAAAGCAAGTGAAAAAACACTCACAAGTGCGGTTAAGGCTTGGTGCCAGCTCTTTAAATCTGGTAAAGATATAAACGATATCCTAAAAGAAAATGATATTAAAGCGTCAAAGGAAGTAGTACCCGCCTTGGTTGCTTTGGCAAGGGAAAAAGAAACAGTAATACAACTTTGTAAAGAAATACTACCTAGAGTTGACCAAACGTTTTGCGCATACAAGGAAGTCGAAAGATCCTATTTTGATAAACAGGATCAAGAAAAAAACACAAAGTTATCAGAGGATAAGGTAGCGGAAATATCGATAACAGGCAAAGCGCATAAACGCTTTGGATATAATGAGCCCGTAGAATATGAGGGGGGTATATATTATGAACTGTTTAACGGTACTGACAAACGTATTGTAAAATGCGCCGTTCCGATTAAGCGGTATACTTATAATTTAATCGCTAAGTGTGTTACCTACTATTTGACACACTCCAAAAATGAAAGATAACAAATGATTAGCCCCTATATCATTTGTATATAGGGGCGTTATGGTAGCACACCTATGCGTTCCCGTCGCGCTACTGATTTAGACTAAATAGGTACGATATTTGATATTTTGATATAAACATATTGCTGGTTGTTAGGGTCTCGAAAACTTGCATAGATAGGCCACGCTTATTAACAATGTGGTTTAAGCGTTATCCTAGTCCAGGATAGTGCTATTATCTTTTGGTTTATATCAATCTGGTAAGTACGCTAGGTCAACCTAGTAGGCCGTGTAAAAACACGGGGTACATTGGTGTATATACACATGTATAGGGTGTATGTCCATGCGATGCGGGAGTAACACGTATGGAGTGCATAACGGGGTTATAGCCGTGCCAATGTATCAAAACAATAGCGCTTAAGGTGGCTTAAATACTTATGCGCTATATGTAGTAGCAAAATAACAACCCTTACAAGGGTATTTTGTGCGGTTAAATTGACGGACAAATTACGCCTTGTCGATACGTATCACGGGTAACGTATGTGCGTATTTGGCCGGCGCCGTTGTCGGCAAAGGGACAAATACAAATTAATTGGCGGGCGTGCGGGCGTTCGGCTGGCCGTATCGATAACGCCGGCCGTATTGTCCCCCAGCTTACCGTTTCTTATTGGTACCATTTAAAACAAATAAATTATGTATAGGAGAAAGTTTGACAATCTAAACAGGAAGCTAGCATTTAGAAAAGAAAAAGCTTTAGAGGCGGTTAAAATAGCTCAAATTGAATTTTACATAGAGCTAACTAAAGAGCTATACAAATCTAATAAATTAGATTGTAGTAGGGAATCTGATAAATGTAGGCGGAAACGTGTTAGCTATATGGCTAACAAGTTAAGACAATAGATCGTTTGTTTTTATTTGATTTTAAAGTTTGTGCCCTTCTATACTGCAGTGATATAGGACGGGAGGGCTTTTTTGTGTCTATATTTTACAATATGATATCATAACTATGATTTTACTTACACATAAAAGTGTCAAGGCGGTAAATTTTAAGCCTTGATCTAAAATATGTAAGTAAAATGCTTTATTATGTATCATTTTGTATATATCTATATCCATATAGACGGGTATATTGTGCCCTTATGTATGGTTTCGTGCGTGAATCGATCCTAAAAGGTATATAATAGGCGGTACTTATTGTATATTTTTTATCTATGTCTGGGCTTATCTTTCCTTAGAGGTAGCTCTAAGGCTTGATATATATTATATTGTTGATACTCAATTAATTATATTATTTGGGTATTGTTTCTAAGTTACGGATACTTATTGTATATTTTTATGGGTATATTTATATATTTCTTACTTACCTTGTTTTGTGGTTACATGGCGTTTGAGTTGGGGCGGTATGTTATAGCTACGGGCGACGCTCTGCCTATAATCATAGTTTCTTTATTGGTTTTATTATCAATACATTGTATTATGCAAGTATATAAGGCAATCAAGAACAAAGACCTCGATATCCTAGACTGAATCAGCGTTCCACGTGGAACAAAGTAGCGGAAGGTCTCAGGTTTTCGTGGTATTTTCGAGGGAGGTTTTGGATTTGCGTGATGGTACACCTCCAAACAGGGAAAAACCTTTCCAAACAGGGAAAAACACCACCAAACAAGAAAACCGCCTTTCAAGCAAGAAAAATACCTTCCAAAACAAGAAAAATACTTTTCAAGCAAGGAAACGCCTTTCAAGCAAGGGGTATCTTCCAATCAAATGTAAAAGTTTACAAGTGGTAGGAGTTTCCCGTCAAGGCGAGGCGGTTGTGAGCGATGGCAGGTAGATATTGTTTATTGGTATGGGGCGATGCGGAGGAAACCAAGGGAAACGGGAGGCGGCGATGGCGTGGAGTAGGTCCCGCTGGTCATCCGTCCCTGTTCCCCTTTGGCGTTAGTGTAATATTAAAAATCTGATAGTGATATGACAAAAGAAGAAGCAAGGAACGTATTTGGCGGTAGTATAGTAAATAATCTGCTGTCGCTAGGGGCTGAGCCTACCAACGTGGTAAGGCAAGACGGGTTGATAGAATGGAAAAGTGATGGATATATAGAGGTAGGAGGCGTACAAGTATGGGCTTACTATTACTTTGAGGATGGAGAGGATGTTGATAGATGTGATTGGGCGGATCATATGGAGATAGAGGTAGAGGAATGTTGGATTTAAAACCGGTTGATGATGGTGGAATAACACCAAGGGGAACGGGCGGCGGTGTCACGGCGTGGCAGGATACGGGTGTCGGCTGCCGTTCTTTCCTTTGGCGTGGTAATATAAAATACTAATAACATGGACGAGATTATAAAATTACAAGATGAGATACTGTCTTACCTTCGTAATAATATTACAAAGGATGAGGCGTATTATATCCTTACAACTGATAAGGAAATGATAGAGATTCTTATATCAGATAAGAAGGACGGAAGCAAGCGTATCAAGATTCTTGATATGGAATATACTATCGAGAGGGACGATATGTTACTGTTGTTCGACACTGATGGGACAATAGACGAATGTCTTTTAACATCCAGCCACATAGGGATAAATATGTATTTCCGTAGGCAAGATATTCGGGATATACTATCCAAGAAATTGGAGGTCATGGAATACCGGTATATAAAGATCCAGGTCGATAATATACCGGTAGTAGAGAAACGTCGTGTTATTCTGGATCTAACCGGGCATAGGGTGGATCGTGATGATCGTGATAAGATAGATTTTATGTTTATTTATTATATGGCAAGATTATGCGTATAAGAAGGACGGTAAAAGAGAAAGATGTCATAAAGATATGGGTATTTGGATATGATAGGAAGCTTATTAAATCAGCAATGGATTCTGGGTTTAGAAGCATGTCGGCGGTATTATCTTACGCCAATTGTATGGCAGGAGATAAGCCTGTGGATCATATTAGGGTCTCGAATGAGAGTCATGGCTGGTGTGGATCATATACTATATATGGTAGGGAGATAGATTAGTTTGATAGTGAATAACAAAGGAGGTGCGTATGAATAATGTTATAACAAACGCCAATGGCGTGAAGGTAAAAGTAAGGGTGTATGATATTGGCGATGGAGAGGTAGACAGATATACGATAATATGTGTAAGTGATAAGGGTAAAGATAGTAATGGGTTGGTATATTATCCTGTGTTTGCATGCAGCGAAAATCCATTTCATCCACAAGGAATAGGAGTGTATGTTGGTGATTATTATCCATATAGGAGACATTCATACAATTTTGGGAAAAGGGTTAAGGATCTAGCATCCTTGCCAAAAGAGGTGATTAAGTACATAAAAATAATAACAACATGAACGAAACAGTTTACAACAATTACGATTTAGTTGCTTTCGAGCAGAATGGAGAAGTGGTAGTAGCCGTAACATTTTACAGATATTACAAGAAGGAGGCCAAGGGCGAGGTAAATTACAGGTGGAAAACCAGATGCCCGGAGTTGGTGGATAAGATCGTAAAACGCCGTACCAAGGTATTTACCGGTCAACTCATCCGGTTAGCGAAGGCGTATGGGGAGAAAAGGGTCATTAAATATCAAAAGAAGGAGGAAGAGGTATGTTAAGATACGATAGAGACGCTATAGAAATATATATACTGGATCATATAGATACAGATAATTATGGGAGGCAGTTTAAATACGATAGGGAATATATGTCTTTTATGCTTAGTGTGTTCAAGAATGAGTATAAAGAACATATCAAAAGGGATGGGATTAAGAAGGCTTTTGAGGATTACATAATGAGCGTTCCGTCTATATTCAGGATTCATATAGCGAATTGTGATATTAGATATTTATTACGTTCATGGGGAGTGGAGTTTGATGAGGATGATGATGAGATATACATCTTATACAAGAAGATCATAAGAGAGGTCTTTTTTAAGATGTGTGAGGATATGAAAGTTTGTTAATATTGAACCAAAACCTTGGCGGGGCGGAAGGATATATCATGATCGTACGTGTACGGATATGATCCGGGGTCGGTTCCCGGCGCCTTGACACAACTTAATTAAATAGCATATGGACAATATTTTAAAAAGAGCGGCAGCGGAATTGAAAGAAGCCGGTTGCAGGGTTTTTGCGTGGCAGGATGATACTTATAATAGAGGCTGGAGTAAGGGTGATTATACAATGTTGTATTACGCCTTCCCTGATTCGCCTAACATCGGGTATCTGAGTCATGGGGAATATGGGATGAGCGTAGCATATAGTAGAGCTTATATACCGAGCCGTGGGAGTGGATCGGGGTGTTGTATCAAGGAGGAGGCTACGTTCGACCTTGCGACGGCGTTAGATGCGTTGAACGGACCGTTACCTAGGTGGTGTAAGGCCTATGGGGTTTATCCAAAGCAGTACGATAATATTGATAAATGGTATAATAGCGATAATCATAACAAAAAATTATTTAAGGAGATTTGATATGGAGGTAAAAGATTGGGAGAATCTGGTTTTGAATACAGAGGTAGGATCACATTGTTTTGTTACGCTGATTGATGATAAGGACATCAGTAGAGGTTATGCGCAGATCAGACGTGCGGAGCATTTCGGGTATAACATCTGTTTTACAAGGTTATATGGGAATAAGTTTTACTTCGAAAAGATAGAGGAAGGTCGTACGCAACAATACATCAATAGGAGGAAATAATATTACTATCAGATGACAAGGAGACAGTTTAACCGGTTGATAAATGAGCTGAACGGCAAAAGCCCGTTTATCGTATTACATAGGGATGCTGTTGCGCCTAAATACGTAGGCGTGGAGGTCTCGAAAGAAGACGTGGTATACAACTACTCGATTATAAGCATAAATGACGAATATAAGTCTAAAAAGGCTCTTATTTCGAAGATATTGACCATAGTTGATGGTCTTAATGACGATAGTGGCTTGAAAAAGGGATAATTGAGTGTATTTATGACCATAATAATAAAAGTTGCGTACTGATACGAATGATATTGGACGGAGGATAAATATGGTGGTATGGTAATAGACAGGCTTATGTCTTAATATCATAATATTCTGCTATTATATCCTCTTTTTGGGTAAGGAGTATAATAAATAATATAAATATCTTGGATATGGGGGAGATTAACATAGGTGATAAAATCGTGAGTAATAATTTTGATATGGATAAGATATGACAAGATACTTGCTTATGATGGTTATGGTGATACTGACACCGCCAAAAGGGAGCGGTGGCTTTCCCCACGCCCCAAGGCCTGCCGTGGTAGAGGCAAGGGTATGGGATAAGCTGGCGGCCGCCCTGTCTTTCGTGGAGTCAAGGGATGATGATCGAGCGTATAACGCCTCATCCGGGGCTTTAGGGAGGTGGCAGATGAAAAAGGTGTATGTAGATGAGGTTAATAGGATATTACGCCTTAAACGGGAGAAAAAGCGGTATAGATACGATGATAGAACAAATCCTGTCAAGGCTAGGGAGATGTTCGAGATATATCAATCTCATCATAATCCTAAAAAGGATATAGACAGAGCGATACGTCTTCATCGTGGACTTGATTCGCCGACGTATGTAAAAGAAGTAAAAAGGAATTTAAAATTATTGGAAGATGGATGTAAATGACAGGATGAAGGAAATGCTTAGGGATATGTATAATTTCCCGGATGGTTGCTTCGAGATGGAAGATAGAAAGGTCGAAATGTGGTTTAACTCGGACTACCGGAGACCAAAAGTTGTCCGGCAGGTTAGGGAGTTCGATGTTGGAGGTAAAAAGGTGATGGCTTATTCAAGGAAAGACGCCATAAAAAGGTTGAAGCATGGAAAGGGATAAAATAGAAGGAAAAGCGGGATTAAATATAAAGAGGAGATTAATATATGAAATGGATAATAATAAAAGGCGTTAGGTACCCTATATCAGTGGTGTCGGCATTCGCTGCGTATTACGGGAACAATCCTTTTCTGAAGATAAGGATAAGAAACAAATATCACATAATTTCTTTTGATAATATAGATTATCTAAATATTCAGATAAGGTATTTGATTAACAACTATCCTGACTTCGTGAAGATAGGGGATTGGTATATATCCAAGAAGCAGGTGATGTCGTGGGCACCCAAGGGGCAGGCCGTGGACGGGTCGGGCTGGGTCATATCCTTTTACCTGTTTTTTGGCTTGGAGAACAGTACTCAAATTAAGTTCGACAAGGAAGAGGAGTATCAAAGAGCTTTAGATTGTTTAAATGAGAAGTTCAATGTAATATTATGAGTTGTATCATGAAAACCATGATACTTAGAGGAGTATTGAGACTGATGGTGATCAAGGCAAATGATGTTATTTAATTTTAAAAAAAATAAATTGTTATGGAAATAAAAAAGTATTTATCAGTTTATTTAGAGAGTGGATATCTTTTTGACGATATGTCAGAAAGATTAAAGTGGTTTGAGATTGATAAAATCTTGATCAGTTTTACATATGGAGTAGTTAGATATGTAGGAACATGGGGAGGATGTAGGACTGAGAAGACATTAGATGGGAAATTATTTTATTCGTCCGAAGAATGTTTTAAAAAGGGTAAGAGCATCCCTAAGACAAAACTATCAATATATGATGTTTTTAAGTCATTATATGGATTCGCTCCAATAGGTGATGTGTGGAAATACAAAAACGGAAGAGCTGTCAAGGGTGAGTTGGAATATTTTGATGTTGAAATAGATAATAAAGGAAAAATTTATTGTAAGGAAACATATTACAGAACATGTGAAGATGTGTATAAATTCAATGACTTAACTGTAGTTGACAAGAATGGAGACATGAGATTAGTAAAATCTTCAAAAAGTAAATTAATGCTTACTAATGATCAATTAGATGTTGTGGAGAGAATGAAAGGCATCATTGATGACATGGTTAGGTTAAAGATGATTATGTATATTGATCAAGACTATAATCTTTGTTTTCTGCCGGGAGATAAAATAGAAGATTTGACAATGGATGAAACGGATGGATTTGTGGATACCACCGGTATAGTGACATCTATAAAATCTAAGGATGTAGTGGAGTTTTATGTAGAAAACCCATTCGTAAAGATAAAGGATGAATGATATCTGAATCTGGATTGTGGTGGTTCGTGAGAATAGCCACGATCATCCCTAAGCGTGAACATAAGGAGGTACGTATGTCATTCGATTGACGTTAGGGATCTAATTATATTAAAAAAGGAGGGATTATGAAAAAGATTGTATTAAAACTGTATGAGTTTGATGAGCTGTCAAAAGACTCACAAGAAAGGATCATAGAGCGTGAGCACTGGAATGTAATGGAGCAATGTATGGATGCTTATGGCATAGACTATAAAAAGTCAATGGAAGCTTTTGAGGATCTTACAGATACTAAGGCTTATAGTTGGGAAGTTGGATACGAGAGATATAATTTTAGTTACGAGTTTAAATACGGAGATCCTATTTATGAACATCCTACAGGTTATCATCGTGATATATTCCCTAAGAATCTATGCGGTAAATTATTGTTCAGGTATATCAATAACAACATTATGCCACATATCACGAAAGGTAAATATTATTCTATAGGCAAATATATAGATGGGAAATATAATTACAAGTGCAGACGCAGTCGGGTAATATTGGGATACGAAGACAATTGTCCATTAACAGGGATGTGTTATGATTATTATCTCCTGAAACCTATAATTGATTATTACAATGCATGGTGTACTTATCCGGAGGGTTTTTCTTTAGAGGATCTGATGAGACAATGTTATGATAATTTCTTCATGTTATGGCATAAAGAATATGAATATTGGGTTGATAACGAAGACGCTATACGTGAAGAGCTTCATCATAATCAGTACGAAGATCAACTTTATTATGAGAATGGGAATGTGTATGTTGAACCATTAAATGAAATAGTATGAAAGTAATATGTACAAGGTGTGGCGGAACAAATATTGCTTGTGAAGCGATCGTAAATCCAAACACCGGGAAAATAATAGATTATCTTGATGAATCTTTTATGCATGCTAATTGTGGGGATTGCAAGGAAGAGGTAGTGATAACGGATGTAGATAGAGTCAAGAAAGATATTGATTCTATGTTTTTCGAGTTCGTTAAAAAGAATGGGAAAGAACCTGAATACGTAGAATGTCAGATCGTATGGAAAGACACAGGGGATGATCAAAGAACGACAATAAAATTATCATTAAGCATCAATGATGATGATAATGATAATGTTTTCTATTACTGTAATGGGATAGAATCACTTAAGTCACTTGTGGAATATGGAGTAGGAGAGTTTATTGTAATAGATTGTTGGAGTTTTTTTTAGTATTGATAATTTGTAAATTGATGAGATTATGAATATAGAGGTAATAAGATACAGGCTTCCAGTTTATTGGGCTTGCGCTCTGATAAATGATGACTATACTGGATTATGTAAAGAAGAATGTCAAGAAATAAAAAACTTCTTGAACATCGCAGATGGCTATCCGGTAGATGTGGATTGGGAAACAGAAGGGTTCTATCAATATAATGATGCAGGAACACTTCCGGGAAATTGTGCCGATTTTATTTTTCATAAGTTAAACGATTAAACATAAAAATATGAAAACTGCAAATAAACTAACTTTTTTAAGTACAAAATTCTTTACAGAAAACAAAAGGGAATACAGAATAACAGTCACGATATCGTTAGATGATGATTGTCATAACAATATGTGTGATTGGAGTATAACCGCTGACATTCGTTGGAAAAACGAATATGGGATATATAAAGAGTATATGGGAGGCTGCTGCCACGATGAGATTGCGAAACATTGTCCGGAATTGGCGAAGTTTATACCATTACATTGTTGTAATCATTATGGTGCTCCTATGTATCCGGTGGAAAATGGCATGTATCACATAAAGAATAGCGATAAGTCTGTGGCTATTGAATATTTACGTATATCAGACAAGGAATATTCCAAATTATCTGAAGCGGTGGATGATAAGATGTATTTCAAGTATCTGCTTTTCAATCTGGGGATTGTGGATAGATGGAAACGTGAATCAGGCGAGCTTATTGCGTAACTTGAAGACCTGTGTGGAAAGAAATGGGTTAATCCATATAAGCCAGAAGAAGAAAGATTTACCCTGACACTAACGGACGAGGAACGTTTGCTTATTGAAGAGCGTATTAAAGCCGGGTATTATTCCGCAGAAAATATCGAAAAACGTAGGGAGGAAGCTCATAAGGCAAAGATGTTGAAAAAGCGTACTGAAATTTGTGAGCGATACGATAAGGTAATCAGGGAAGCGGAAACAGATAAAAAGATAATGCTCTGTGTACTTGATTATGGATTGTTAACCGATAATGTGATATATTACCCTCACTCAAACACTTTATCTTTCAACTGGAATGATTATGAAAAGAAAATCACACAGGAAGAGTTTGATGATTTCGTGAATAACGTGGATCGATCCCAACTTCCGGAAGGAATTAAATTTGAGTTAAAGTAATTTTTAGTCTACACCTAATCACCATCAGAAAAATGAATAAGATTATAGAAGATTACAAAAATATAGTTGCCGGCAACGAAGCCGGCAAAAACATCTGCTTTATGTCAAGAGGAGAATACGCTGATCCGAAAATAGCGTACAAAGGTATCCTCATGAATTACTGGGATGTGTATGATTGTATGGATGAGGTAGAAGAACCGACAGATGATGATTGGTTGAGCGCGGTAAGTAATTTGTTTGACTCATATACATATGATGTTGAGAATACGGATGTTGATAAATTCAAGATGTCGGATGTAATGAACGTATATCGTATTATTAATCTGTAATTGCATAACAAAAAAACATTAATATGAATAACTATATGGTAGCTCATTTATGGGCGAACGAAAAGAAAGAATCAGCTAGAGGTAGCAATTTCTTCTTTGAAGGTGAAAGTATTTATTCTTATGGCTATCACTTTGAGGCAGGAAGAATCGTAAGAAACAAGCGTGGAGAAAAGGCGTATTTGATTAATAATATGCATCGATCTAATTCTACCAGCATACATCAATATTATGTTCGTCAAGCAATACCAACTGGCTCAAAGGTATTTCATGTCGGATACAATATGTCAAATACCGGTAACATGACTTTTGTTACCAGCAAATTAGAATCAATCAAAACAGCTATTGGAAAATATCAAAAAGCAAGAACCAGATTGTTCTATCAAGATATTTGGGGAGTTTTCAGGAGTATAATTAATTATATTGAGTTCTTTGGTATGGGGACTCCCAAGAGTCTTCTTAAGAAGAGCGCAAATGACTGGCTTGGGGCGAAGCATGAATTGTCATGGAGTCCAGACAAGGTTAAACGTGAATATGTCCGTGAATTAAAACATATTTTTCAGGTATTGCTAGACCACCAATCGTTAGAGGTCTTAGGAACCGTGAATGTGGTTGTAGATGAGATTTGTGGCGAGGGGACGTGGAACAGATACACAATAAGATGCCAGAAATGGGCGAATGACCTAGGGAGAAGAAGGAGAGAAGTTCGTGAAAGAAGACAGAGAGAGTGAGATACTCGCAATAAAACGTTAGAGGAACAGGTACAAATGTGGAAATCGAGTGAGATTTCCCAGATATATTGTAATGGTATTTATTTTGATAATGACCAACCGAACGTGTGGTTGCGTATTAAGAACGTCAAAATAGAAACCAGCAAGGGTATTAAGATAACACAAACTGAAGCTGAAAGACTTTGGAGATTGATTAAGGTCTTCCATGATGGTGGTCAGTTCAAGCACGATTTGGTATTGGATGTAACCGGTCAAAGATGGGCGTTCAATCGTTATGAAAACGATATACTGACTGCCGGATGTCACCGGATAGCGTACAGCGAGATGGAAGGTGTTGCGAGACAATTAGGATGGAATTAAACAGCTATCAAGTAATATTTGAGAGCTATGGCGATCACTATCAGATTTACAGAAGAGACATCCAAGATGTCATGGGTGGCGTTACCGGTGGAGCCGGCGTGTATGAGTAAGGCGGTCGGGGAAGCGAGGCGTCCGCTCATATCAAGAGATTCCTTGAAAACGCAGAAGGGACGCCGGTGGATGTAAAATGGGAAACCGAAGGGTTTTGTCACTCCAACGACGCAGGGACTCTGCCGGGTGATTGCGTGGTATCTGTATTCGTGAAACGAAGATATGGGATGATTGGTTGCAGCTTACGCAGTGTTTCCCGAATAGGGATAGTAGATATTACGAAGCCGCCTATGTTCGTTACAATGCCTACGATTCGCCAACAGAAGTGTATAGCGGATTTGGGGAAACAGAGGCGGAGTCAAGGGCGATGCTTCTCTTCGATTTGTTGGGAAAGAAGATATTGACACCTGATGGTTTGAATTTAAAGGAAGTGGATAGGAGAAAGGAATATGAGAACGAATTTGAATAGTACAAGTATGAGAAACACATGTCCAGAATTCCCGCTTTTCGGTGCGAATTATCCAGACGCGACTTGCATAGATGGCATATTGTATGATCTGGATAATGTAGGTGATGATGGTGTTCTAATCAAGCCATTGGAAGAGATTCCATGCCCATTCTGCCGAACAGAGGAGTTTATCAGATACGATCCATTCAATAAAGAGTATAGCATGGATAGTGAAGAGGATATAAGAGATTGGTATATGAGCTATATTAATGAAATGAGAAATAAGTATGGGGGAAAATAAGAAGAAACAAACACCACGCCGGGGCGAAGAAGTATGGTCCGAATAGGTGGCAGGATCTCGACAATGGCTTTGAGCGGTACAGAGCAGCGATGATGAGACACCTCATGGAATACATGAAAGGGGAGCGTATTGATACTGATACAAGCACGCTTCATTTAGCGCAGATGGCGTGGAATGCGATAACTATGCTATGGTATGACAAACATAAAATACATTGAAAATCAAAAGAATATATGAAATATGATACTATCCCCTCTTTAAAAAGAGGAGCTTTGGATAAAATCGTAAAAAAATCATGAGCTTAATAGATAAGTTAGAGGATTTGGTAGCTAAGGTAGATACCGAATACCAGAAGAAGATGGAGGCAGTGATCCGGGAGATAGTCCCGGGGATGCCGAAAGATAGCGTACGTCATGCCGCCGAGTGTATGTGCACGGACAGGATGGGGAATATGATGGACATAGATCTTTATATACTACATGAAGAGAATAGACCTTATAAATGCCCTTATCTAAAAGAACTGCTAGAAGATAGAATAGCCAGAGTGACTAAGATGCATGAGAATAAAAGCTATGCATACGATACGGATGATAATTATTGGTGCGCTACTTGCGGGTCTCATTCTCACAAAGAGGATTCCAAAACAGGATATTGTTGGCATTGCGATACAGATAATTGGATTAAAGAAGATGGAGCAGATGTTGGGGTATAATTGTTAAGGCAATTATACCCTACTCTATAATTGAATGAAATATGGAAAAAGATAAGAAAATAAAAATAGGTCAGAAGAAAAACGAGTCCACAAAAAAGGTACTTGAAGAAATAGAGAATAAGGCTATTGAATGTTTTTACGTCAATATGTATGATTGGCAACGCAGGGATCTTTCGAAAGAGGATCTGTTTGAATATGCGGAGGAGATGAGGAAATGTCTTGATAAGATATTTGATTTGGCAATTGATGAAAGGTTTAAATAATTCAACACAAAATCATATAAGATGATAACTTCTATAAGGATAGACGACAACAAGAAGACTCCATTTAAATATATCCCAAAGATAAAAGCGTTCAAAAATGGCTCTGAGTTTATATTCAAGCCCGGTGTGAATGTGATTGTAGGCAAGAACGGGAGCGGGAAATCAACCCTCCTGAATATGATATCGAAGTACATGTTGTGCGAGAAAAAGATGTGTTCTGAATTACCGTCAGAAGCATTGTATTTCCCGGATATATTTGATGATGACAAGGTGCTTGACGGGATCAGTATTAAGTCGGATTATATTGGGAAAGTCTTCCATCTCCTACAGCAAACTGAAATGAGAAAGGATGATATATTGGATAATATCAATAATTTAAGTTTGTATATGAATGGAACATCTAGATCCTCTGGGGAGAAGAACCTTCATGCCATGAACTCGCTTTTTGATTTTGTGTTTAACCAAGATGAGTATGCGTTTCCGATACAGAAGCTTATGGAATTTAAGAAAAAGTCAAATGAGTTCTGGGCAAACAGGATCGACAATCTTTTAAAATACTACAAAGACAATCATGTGGTATTAATGGAGAAGGATTTTGAGTATACAATCCTTATGGATGAGCCGGACAGGAATTTAGATATTGACAATATCATGGATCTGTACAAGGTATTGTCATTTCATAAACCGCAAACACAAATTATAGCCGTAATTCATAACCCGGCTTTGATTTACAAGTTGAGCAAGTTGGACCACGTGAACTTTATCGAGATGACGAAGGGATATCTGAAAAAGGTTGTTGGTTTCATGAATAAAAATAAATAAAATAAGATAAGATATGGAAGTAGTGATTAGAAATACAAGAGGTGTAGAAGGATGTGATTTCGGATATTCAATAAATGATTCGGAGATGATAATCAATGATGGGACAATTAGAACTATCAGCAAAACAGATGGATTCGGCGTATTAACCAGCAAACATATAAGGGTTGACAACAATTGGGTCGAGATTGAGGAGATAAGACACTATGCAAGATTGATAAGAAAAGTCAAGTATATGCTATTGGAAAAGACGGAACATACGCAAGATGAAGACGAGTTGTTATCGGTATTAAAGTCAATATAAGTATGATAATCAATAATGAATTAGCGATCGAGATACGGGAATGGGCAGATAAATACGAAACCGCCGACTTTATCTCCAGTGACCCCGTCCAGTTCCCAAGGCGGTATTCCGGGCGGGACGCGGAGGTCAGCGGGTTTATCACCTCGTGGCTCTCGTTCGGGAACCGAAAGGCGATCATCGGGGCGGCGGAGCGGATGGACAGGGAGTTTGGTGGCAGTCCTTACGGGTGGCTGATGGATAGGCAATATGTGAAATATAAGGGAAATATGAAGAAGGTCTACAGATTCCTGTCATATTATGATTTGTACAATTTTTGCAGCCGGCTTAAATCCCTTTATATGGGATTTGAAACCATGGAAGACATGGTTTTGACATCTCCCAAAAGACCGCCGGTGACAAAGTTAGCTTATCTGTTTTCCGGGATTAACGGCATCCCGGTTTGTGTCGAGGGAGGATCGGCGTGTAAGCGGCTATCCATGTTCCTTCGCTGGATGGTACGAAAGGACAGCCCGGTGGACCTTGGTATTTGGCAGAGAGTGGATCCGAAAGACCTCATTATCCCTCTTGACGTGCATGTCCACAATGTGGCCTTGGAATTAGGGTTGACAAGCAGGAAAAGGGTGGATATGAAAGCTGCCATGGAAGTAACGGAGGCTATGAGACAGATATTCCCTGACGATCCAGCAAGGGGTGACTTCGCTTTGTTCGGATATGGGATAGAGAAGATAAAAGATTAAGACAATCACTTAAAATATAATAATATGAAAATTCAAGTAGAATTAAATTTAGAAGATGTATTTGAGGAAGCTATGTACAACGAAGCGACGTTGAAAGAGGAGTTTACCAGCTCGGTCAGGTTAGCTGTAATACGTGAACTTAAAGAAAAGTTCAAGAATGAGTTGATGAGAGAAATATCCAATCCGATATCAGAGAAGCTTGAGGATATAGCGAGAGAATCAATGAACGATCTCATCGAGAACGCCAGCGAGAAGAAATATAGATTCAGGATAGATTATATGGAAGAGGAACTGACAGTAGATGAGCTTATAAGAGGCAGGATCAAGAAGGTCGTAGACAACAACATTGAGACGATGATAAGCTCAAGAGCAAAATCTTTTGTCGATGAGTTAAGGAAGAGATATGATATGGCGTTCGCTACCTTTATCGTGGATAATATGAGGAAGCAAAATATGTTGAAGGAAGATAAGATAGCTGAGCTGTTAAAGGATAATCCAAATGAGAAGTAGGGAAGATGTCAAAGGAAGGCGGCGATCTGTGCTCATGACGCCGCCCGTACCGAAGAAGGTCAGGGTATTATCCCCGGCATGGTATAGGGCGGCGGTGGAGTTTCAAGGTAGGCCGGAGCGGGAGCGACTAGCTTTTTGCTCGTGGTGCTGTTGTCATGGAGGTTGTAATTTATGCGCTGATATAAGCAAATATAACACAAAAGGGCTTAAAATATATGGAGGATAATAGCATTGAGAAAGATAATAGGAGCGAAAGTAAAAACCCTTTGCCTTTTAAAAAGCAAGGGTGGTACGGTTATAGAAAAAGGAGAAATATGTACTATAGTCAAAAGCTATAAAGGATATGGTATCCGTACCGATGACTATCGAACAATAACCAGAGTGGATAAATGTTGTGTTGAGATTATGAAGGAATAAACATGAATGATAGGAGAAAGGATGATATTAACTATTAATAATGTTTATTTAATTTAATTCAAAAACAAAATGCCTACTTTTGTAGACACATAAAAATTACACATATGAAAAAGAGTGAATTTGTAAAGGAGTTAGAGAAGATCATCGATATGATTAAGGCCGAGGATGATGGTTTCGAGTATGGTGGTAAAGTCATTTTCTATAAAGAAGATGATGATAACTATGAAATCTCGGTAAAGAACATTGAGATGGATCTGAAGGTAGAGGCCAATACTATGGCTAGTATGGATGATAGGACTTTCGCCTGCCTTATGAGTGAGGTCTATAAACAAAAGTTTACAAAGGCTATAACGATGTCGGAGGATGAGGATGATGAAGACAATTGATAAGATGACCGATCAGGAGATATATAATCTTACTGACGAACAGGTAGAGAAATTGATCGTAACAAGATGTGCGGAGGAAGGCGTAAGGTTTATAGATGAGCCTCCAATCATGAAGACATATGACTATAAGCCTATTTCTCCATCACATTTCTTCTACTATTTAGAAGGTTTGAGTATAGCCGTTCTTGATCAGAATGATGCTATTAAGATAGCTAAGTTTTTAAGTGAATTTGATCTATATAGGACTAGCTATGATTTCGTTGTATCCAATGAGAAACTATGCGGTAAGTTAGATATAATCAATATCAAACATATTCCGATGTTTGACACGAAAGATGAGGAAACCTACAAGTCTATCAAAGATAAGAACGGTGAGATCGAGAAGGAATATAAAGATCAGGTAGATAAATATAAGGAGAACACAAAAAAGATGTGTGAAATCCGTGCCAAGATATGGTCAAAAGTAATTGATGTAAGGCGCAAGATCGATCATATGAACCATCTTAAAGTTCTTTTCGTAAAGGAATATCTCCCGTTGGTGGATCACGATACGGACAAGGCTATGATATTTTTCAAGAAGGCTTATGATGTGGATGATGATACGGAGAGATATATTCGTGAAGGAATAAAAGATTATCCTTTGTTTAATAATAATATAGATTAAAATGCACAATTGGTTTAAATGTACGGTTTCTTACGAGACCGATGCCGAGAACGGCATGAAGAAGAAGGTAAAGGAAGAGTATTTAGTGGATGCTCTTTCTTATACAGAGTGTGAGGCTAGGATCATAGAGGAGGTGAAACCGTTTATCTCCGGTGAGTTTAGCGTAGATATCAAGAGGTTCCGGATAGCGGAATTATTTGCCATGGATGGAGACCGGTTCTATAAGGTCACGGCTGATTATATTACGATAGACGGGAAATCGGGCAATGAGAAACGCAAGGCGTTTAACTACATCGTTCAGGCCAATGACCTTGATCATGCCAAGAAGAACTTCGAGGAGGGCATGAAAGGGACTATATCAGACTTCGTTGTCACCTGTATTAAGGAGGAGAAGAAGTTGATGGATTTCTATGAGTTTGACGGTAAGATCAGGAACCCGGAGAAACATGAAAATAGTAAGCAATAAAGCTAGCTATGAGACCACATCATCCGTCGCCGAGAAGTTGATGGAGATAAGCAAGATGGAGGGTACGATTTATCGTATCCTCACATTATCTAACAAGACTTATCTAGCGTCTAAACTAGGATATAGCAGGTCGGGGTTCTATAAGAAAATACAGAACAGGAACTTTAATATCCGGGAACTGGCTCAGATATTCGATACGATCATCAACTTCAAGGATCAGGATTGGGCGGAGAGTAAGATAGATAGGCTTAAAAGATATAGGGCCATGAGCCTTATGGAGTTCAATAAGAATTATAAACGAAAGAAAGCATGAGAGGCAGGATGTTGCCGTGTGAGAGATGCGGGAGGATGGTAGCTGTCAGAAGCAAAGGGTTATGCCAAGTATGTAGGGCCAAGGAGCTACCGCCAAAGGGGAGGACGGCGATACGGGCGAAGGCCAAGCCCCGTGGTAGGAGCCTAGCCGTGTTCTTTGGCGCTCACGTAGCTAAGTTAAGTATGATAAGAAGATCTGCTACCGGCGCATATATACCATGTCCTGGGGTAAGCAACATATGCCACTTATACCCTAAACGGAAATATAAATCGGTCGCCGAGGATAATGATAACATTATCTACTTGACGGCTGATGAGCATATAAGGTTCGATTATCTATTAGATACGATGGATTTCAGTCGGCTCTTGGATGAGTTTGGTAACGTATGGCTATTCATAGCCAAGAAAATGAGGGATCTCGCACCTAAAGTCGAGGAAAATGGTAAATTAAAAACCAGATTATTATCATGGATAGAAGAAAACGAAACATACTTATAGTTCTTGGATACGAGGCTATAAGTGATACGATATATAGAAAAGGTTCGGTCATGGAAGTCATAAGTGACCAAGAATCGATAGAGGATATGATTTCTCGTTTAGAAAACAGGCATCATATAAATATAACGATGGTAAGTGATAGTAAGGTAGCTCTAGAGGATAGATCCGGTTTAACTATGAATAAGCTTTCTGCGTGGCGATCATCATTACCAATATTAAGGTCATATCATACAGATCCTAAATTTACCGCTTTCTTTGGCATATTAGACGTTTTATCAGCGGTTACAAAGGAAGATATGGTCGAGGATAAAAGGCCTGACGAAGAGCCTAAAAAAGAGCCTAAAGAGGAAATGGAGGTTGAGTATGATCTGGAGACCGAACAGCAGTATTATGCCGCTGAATGGATAAAGGATATCCCGACACCTGTGTTATATAGAATGACTGTCGCCGGCAAACGTGTGTATTATGAGATGGATGTTGATGGGTATCCTATCATATACGATGGAGCCACTAACAATATCGCCAATGGGTATTGTGATACGTCCGGAGCCTTGGAGAAATGGAAGAATGAGATGAGACTCAAGGGCAAGGACCCTGATGAGTACGCTAACTATAGGGCTGATCTGGGTACTATCATGCATTATCTATTTGGGTTGTATTTGACCGGAGTTAAGATAAAGATGATTCCGACATGGATAAGGAAGGCTGTCAAGGAGGCTAAGCTAAGAATAGACAAGTATAGGATGGAGCGGATATTAGTGGACAACATTGATGAGCTGATAGAGGATCTGATATCATTTGCCATATTCTGCAAGGAAAGACATGTAAAACCTGTATTGATCGAAAAGATGTTGAGGTCAAGGAGATTGAAAGTAGCTTCTTCGGTGGACGCAGTGGTGGAGATGGATGGCGAGCCGGAGATGGTGGAGATAGAGGTCGAGACAGGAGAGTTCTATAAGACGGGAGCCAAGAAAGGTCAGCCTAAGACGGAGAAAAAGAAGATAAAGAGATGCAGGAGGATATTCGCTATATTGGACTTCAAATCAAACAGGAAAGGCAATTTCTATGACGAGTATGCTTTCCAACTTGAGTTATATAGAAGAATGATACTGGAGAACTATGGAAAGATATTGGAGATAGAGGAGATATATAACTTCGCTCCGGGTGATCCTACCGCAAAGACCAGCCAATATAAGTTGAAGAGACAGACTGACAACCCTATATTGAATATGGCTACCGTAGTATATCTTCAAGGAAAGTATAAGTTCGAGAAAACTAATTATACGGTTACATCAAGAGTCGGATCCTTGGACATAGAAGGCGAGTTTGACGTTAATAAGTTGGTAAGGAAAGAGCCGCTGAGGGACTATATATATAGAGTCATGAATGAGAGGAGAGGGTGATGGAATTTAGGGAGTTCAATAAGAGCGTTCATCGGTATGAGCTGGATCATAGCAAACCAAGGAGGAAGCTGACGTGCCCGCAATGCGGCAAGGATAAGTGTTTTACGCCGTACGTGGACGTAACCACCGGTCAGATCGTTGGAGAGCAGTTTGGGGTGTGTGATCATAAAAATAAATGTGGTTACTTTAAATATCCAACAGGGAGCGAACTTGGGAACAATGATCTTTTTACCGATTCAAACAAAGTATTAAGGAGGTACAGACCTCCCGTGGATCCGGATATAGCCAACTGCATTCCGGTAAGCAAGATGTTTGAGACGCTTAATCCTTTCGAGACATCTGATCTTCAGGATTATCTATCCAATATATTCGGATCGTATCATACCAATAGGGCATTTAGCTTGTATAAGGTGGGGATGACGAGATTCGGGGACTGGGGTAAGTGCTGTGTGTTCTGGCAACTGGATAAGAATTGGGTGGTGCGGACCGGGAAGATAATGGACTACGGGCCTGACGGGAAGAGGGTAAAGGTTCCCATGGATCACGTATGTTGGGTGCATATACTGGACGGTCAGGATTACCTGCTTAGGCAATGCCTGTTCGGGGAGTTCCTTATCAACTTCTATCCCAATGACGCTCCGGTGTATATAGTAGAGTCAGAGAAGACGGCTGTTATCTGCAACATCGTGTACCCTAGTGGGTTGTTCATGGCCTGTGGCGGTATCCATATGTTGAAGAGGGAGATGGTAGAGACATTGGGTAGGAGGCGGATAGTCCTGTACCCGGATAAGGGCGACGCTTTTAACGAATGGAGAAAGAAGGTAGACAAGGATATGAGGGGGATGAATATAGAGATAAGTGATTTTCTAGAATCAAAACCCAATATAGATGAGGGGATGGATATAGCGGATTATTTTATAATTAAACAAATTTACAATAATGGCAAAGGTAGTTGATAATTACAAGGGATTCAAGGTGCTTGAAATAACAAGACAGGAGATGATGGATAAGCTTACCAGATATGGGTGCTTAGGTATTTGCGATATGTGTAACAGACCTACATCCGTAGGTTATTACGTGGCGGTGATCAATCAATGGATGTGCAAGGACTGTTACAATGGTTTCATCAAGTCAATTGACAGGTATGAGGAGGACATGAAAATAGAAAACAAGAATTTTAATAGATTCTGCAATCTATTTAATGTTAAGATGGAGGAGACGGTATGAAAGAATTGTCTTTAGCCCAGAAAGCTATGTTAAACGGGTCCATATGCCCATACTGCAAGAACCCGTCCACTATGATAAATACGGTAGAGGGGAAGCAAGTAGGGTGCGAGAAGTGTGGGGCTTGGATGAGGTCTGATTCGATGGGTAAACCAGTAGGGAGATTGGCGAAACCAGAGTTTCTTAGGGCCATGGATATAACAGCTATTGAGATCGATAGGTTCTTGAAAGAGTCGAGTTATGAAAGGAAAAACTTTTACAAAGAGTTATCCAGTGAGCTAGGAATACCAGAAGAGCATGTGTCTCCGTATAAGATGTCCTTATTATCATTGCTTAATGTTATGAGACATATCAAGGTATATGGGAAGAACCATATACAGATACATGAGGGTACCACGATAGGTAAGGCTTGCTCTATGCACGGAGCGGTGGCGATCGGGAGTAACGCCTGCCACGGATGCCCGGAGTTTCTGTTTCATGTGGTAGACAATACAACCAATACGGTAGTCTGTGATACAGACATGAGTTATGGAGATTATGTAGGTGAAAACAAATAAATTTGGGCAATAATATCAATAGAATAAAAAATGAAAGTAATTTTTATTCATAAGCCAACAGAATTTTATGTTGGAGGATCGGTGTACAACAAATCTTATTGCAAGGATAAGATGATAGAAAAAGGCATCAGCGAGAACCGGGCAGAGATGCTTAGTGATATAATAGGTCCATACGTATGTGTGTGGGAGATAAAGGACGGAGATGATCCTTACGAGAGCATGAGAAGCAGACTCGGAGATAAAGCCTCATATTTAGATGGAGAGGATATTATCGTAGAGGATTATAATTATGACGAGGAGGACGAGGATGGGGAGATCGACTGAATACTATAGGACACATCCGGAGGCCAGAAGAAAGAAAGCCGAGACGGATAAGAAGATCAACGCCCGCCCTGAGCAGAAAGCCAAGAGACGGGAGTTGGGTCGCAAGAACTACAAGACCGATAAGTTGAAAGGTAAAGCCTATCGGAAGGGAAAGGATTTATGCCATACGGCTAAAGGACTTAGATATAAATCAAGATCAGCTAACAGAGGGTCTAAATCCGATACGGCTGGCGATAGAAACGCAAGAGGATGAGTGAGGATAGGATATGGAGGTCATCCAAGGAGATTATCATGGATGCCTATGAGAGGATAAGAAAGTATCAGTCGGGAGAGCTTCTCCCGGCTCGTACTGGATACGCTTATCTTGACAAGGCGTTACTGGGCGGGTTCTACCCACAACATGCGGTGGCTATAGGCGCTAGGCCCGGAGTTGGCAAATCTTATCTGGCGCAAAAAATCATGAGCAATGTGATGAATGTCAATATCAATCCACAGGCAGATGATTATGTATGGTTAAGATGTGAGTTTGAGATGAACCCAGAAGATTTGATGTTGCGTTCACTATCAAAAAAAATGGGGAAAGACATACAAGATATACTCCTTAACGAGATGTCAGAAGATGAGGTAAAAGAAATGCAGAGATGCCTTAGAGAAGAGAACTCTAGCAGAATAACATACATCCCTAAACCATCAACCGTAGATGAGCTTCAAAACTTTCTATGGAATGAGTATATGCCAATAAACAAGGATAAGAAAATGGTATTCGTGTCTATAGATCATACGGCTCTAGTACAAGGTTCAGGAGACGCTAAAAGGAATATCGACTCGCTGATAACCATGTGCAATATAGCTAAGAGGACTTTTCCTAATATTTTCTTTCTTATAATATCCCAACTCAATCGTGATATCGAAGGACGGCGGGATCCAAAGGATCATATGCCAAAGCAATCTGATTTTTATCAATCAGATACATTGGGACAGTTATGTACGGCTATGGTAGCGTTAAATATACCGAAAAGATACGGGTACTCCTCATACATGCAATTTCCGCAAGGATGGTATCCTAATCTGGAACGTTTCAAGAGCGAGTCAAGACGATCCTTCCGTGTGGATGGATTATTGTTCCATCATATCGTAAAGGTCCGTCAAAGATCATTGGAGGAGATTGACGCTATACATGTAGATATCATGAAAGGATATGAGCGATATTATCCTGATGGAGGGGTGGTGCGCCAAGAAAGACCTGGAGGCTCGGATGCCCCCGTGGGTAGCGGCAAGCCGGATACGACCGTAGTGACGCTTCCGCCCCCACCTCCCGGTGTTCCATTGGAGCAACAATATATACCGCCCAGTGATGATTTCAATGTAGTACATGACGAAACACCTTATTGACATGAGATTGAGACATAATTACCTGCTTGTAGTGATAAAGGTGCTGGAAATGTTCTTAAAGACCGTATTGTCGGTTGAGGATAAGATGGGGATAAAGGAAATTATATCCTCGTTAAAGGAAATGGCTAAATACAGCATCAGATATATCATAAATCGGGAACGGGAAAAGGAGATCATGAGTATCTGTGATGAGGTATCCAATAAAGTACAGGAGTATAAAAGGATAAATGACAACTCAATGATATTGGAATTGGAGAACCTAAAAAGGGAAGTTGTGGCGGTGGAGGATCTTCTTAGCTCATACAAGGGGGTTCTTGACGCCGAACTGGTGATAGCCGAGGATGATATCAGAATCATACGGGACAAGATCGCTATAAGCCTGAGGGAGGACGGAACATGTAAGAGCATGACTGATGCTGATAAAAGGGCTAGGGTGGACGTAAGATACGAGAGGGCGTTAGAGGATTATCGAATCCTTCTAAGATGCGCCAATACGGTTAGGGCTAAGATGTCGGTTGTAGGGCATCTTAACCAATCTATAAATCAATCTATATCAGTTGGTAGAGTTGGTATGGCTAATGAATCTTATACGGTAAAACAGTATGAAAAAGGGAAAGAGATTATCGAAAGCAGACGCCCTTAGGGTGTTGAGAAGGGCTTACGATCTAATAAAGAATGATAATTATACATTTATGTGCAGAGCAATAGAAAAGGCAGCGGTTGAATTATCACTTGCTGAAAGATCATGTGTGGCGTGTTATCTTATACCAGAACTGAAGATGTTCAAACCTGTAAACAGAAAAAATGGAGATTTTTGGTTTCGTTCATCAAAGAAAAACATAAGGTTACATATAATAGATACGCTAATAGATATATATAACGGAAATGATCATCCCGATATAGTCGAGAGGGTAGCCAGAAAGATCAGGTCAATATTTTAACTCATTAGCTTATGTATATAAATTTTGAACAGATGATGACATCAGGATTAACGATGTCTGATGTCGGGTATCTCTTGATGATCCGGCAGAAAGAGGAGATGGCTAGCGTCATTCCAAAGGAGAAAATAGATAGTTATAAAGCATCTGGTTATATCGAGCTTCAGAAGAATGGGAAGTGGAAGATAACGCCAAGGGGAGGGTCGCTGCTGATGCTGATAGAGACACCCGGCCTGACACCGGAGGTCGAGGGGATCCGGGACCGTATCGTTGGTGTGTATAACGATATGGGTAAGGATACAGGAGCTATCAAGGAGGTAGAGAAACGGCTCGTATGGTTCGTAGCTAATACCAACTTCAAGGAGGGACCTATAGTAAGAGCCGTAATATCCCACATAGATCTTAAACGTGAGTATACGATGAGATTGGATAACTTGATATGGAAACCATCAAATGTATATAGTGTGCATATGAGTTTATCGGAATCAACGTTATTCGATACGATCATAAAAATGTATGGCATGACGTCTGACTTGTATCTTAGGGAGAACAAGAACAAGGAACTGGCATGGTTGTTCGCCATAAGCCGGCTCCCGGATCCTCCCAAGAAAATGGATAAGGAATACGCTATCACAGGCGATGTTAAGATGGACATCGAAAGGATATCGGATATAAAAAAAGAATTAGGTAGAAGATTAAAAATGTCGATTTAGTATGGAAAGAAAAGAAGTTGAAAAAGTAGTCAAGGAAACGATATTCGAGAAAATGGGTGAGTTTACGGGTCTTAATCATGCCGCCGAGATCAATAACGAGGATGATCTGGAAACTGACATGGGTATGGATTCCTTGGATTTCGTAGAGGTGGTGATGGGGATTGAAGAGAAGATGGATATAAGGATTCCGGATGATGTCTTTGGCGATAAATCTGTCGATGAACTAACTGTAGGGATTTTTGTGGATATGTTGTATGATTGGGTTAAGGGTAAGTAATGGATTTCGGATATGATGATTGGGAAGAGGGGTTAGAGACCCCTCTTGTCGATGATTGTGATGACGATCATGAGGAGGAAGAATATGATTTCAGTTAAGGAGTTAAGACCGGGCAATCTTGTAAAAGACAAAGCTGGTGATATATGGAGAGTAGGGTGCGTTACCGGTATGCGTAATGAAAGTGGATCATTAATCCTTGAACGTGAGGTTGATGATAGGATAATGAAATGGTATTCAGGGGAAGATGATGTCATGCCTATTGAGATAGACGATAACCTTCTTGACGCTATCGGTTTCAAGAGTGACAAGAATAGGGACGTATATCGTGGACACGGGATGACCATGGAGGTTTTTGGCGACGAGTATTATCTCGGACTTAGGGATATGGAGGATAACCTGAGCGAGCTTATCCAGATAAGGTATTTGCATAACCTACAGAATATTTCGATGGATTTATATGGGCGTGACATAAATACGGAGAGGCTTTATGATCGTTCCGGAGAATAACTTGCTATGCAAGACGATAGGCGGTGAGAAGGTGCTTGCCGCATCCTACTCACAGATAGACACGTTTGTTCAGTGTCCGTATAAGTGGTATAAGACTTACGTGGAGGGTCACAGATCCACGGAGAAGCACGAGGCTACGTCATATGGTACGGTTATCCACCAGACAATGGAGTATTTCTTCAAGAACGGATGTAGACCTTCTTATGAGGATATGAGTAAGGCTTTCAATTACTATGCGGATATAGAGAAGATTCCTTTTGATAGCGTAAAATCCCAGATCGAGTCTATGCAACATGCGGCTAGGCTAATAAGATGGATTGTGGGGTTGTTTGAGAAGGATGCTGCTGGCAATTATAAGAAGGCATGGTCTGATCTTACGCCAATGGAGAAGGTGATCCGGGGGTCGAGACCGGTAGGCGTGGAGGAGGACTTTGTCTTGCCCTATAAGCTGCCCAAGCCTCTTACCTTGGATGGCGTGACGTACGATAAGGTACATATCATAGGATCGGTGGACTGGCGTGGAGAGTATAAGACAAAAGACAGGATAGCTATGTATACGATAGACTGGAAGTCCGGGAGAAAGTTATTCGATAAGGATAAGCTGCTTCACAATCTCCAGCATCCGATATACGCCTTTTACATACTCAGAAAATATAAGGTATTGCCGGATATGTGCAGCTATTTCTTTACCCGCATACTGGACAATCAGAACGTGAAGGTAGATAAGGAGAAAGTAGAGAGGTCGGTCAAGGAGCTTAACGATATCCTCCTTGATATGTATGATTTCGAGACAAATAAAATAGATAGCTATCAAGCTCACGTTTGGGACGATGCCAAACAAGTGTATAAGTACGAGAAGCGCTACCTCATGGGACGCCAGCCGGCCTGCCTTGAACCCCGCCCCAAGCCCTTGTGTTTTTGGTGCGATTTCTCGATCCACAAACAAGGAACATGCAGGTACTCATCGGATTGGGACGAGTCAAAAAGAAAGAATAAAAAATATTAACTTTATTAAAAAGCCTAGGTAAACATCTAGGCTTTAATTATATTTGCATCACTAAAAGAACTGATTATGGCCAAAAGTGAAAAAGAAAAACAGATATTAGATATTCTGATGTCTAGAAAAGATATCAGGAAATTGGTAGAGAAATCAAATGAATGTTATTCTAAGATGGATTTCGTTGGTGCCATGAAATGCCGGCAGGAGATAAAGGATATCGTAGATCGGGAATCGAAGATCATGTTGACAAAAAGCGAGTCTTTGGTGAGTTTGATGAACAACGCTGATAATGAATATAAATTCAATATGCTGGTATGGCTACATTCCATGATGTGTATGGCAGATGTGTTTAACGGGATATTGGAGGATTTCAAGGATGGGGTAAGAAAAGCCAATGGGAACTCCAAGTTTATTAAATTCGATAATCTAGATCGATTGATGATGGAGTGTAAGAAGGAAATTGATTATCTGATGAAAGGCACAAGTAAATCATTTCAAATATCCTTTGCCGTAAGGAGCGATGATCTAAGGGAGATGATAGAGAATATGGTTGGAGGCAATATCCGGGAAGGATATGATATGTTCAAGGAAGAGGCTAAGATGACCAAAGAGACAGATAGGAGCAAGATAGAGGAATTTAATAAAAAACTTGACCATGATCAAATGTAATATAAAGCTAGGCGATATAGTCCATACCCAGATAGGAACAGGAGAGGTGATAGCCATAAGCAAGACCAAGGAAACTTTAATGGTGAAAATGGACGATGGTCGGGAATGTGCGATAAGACTAGAGTACGTGAAAGACGTTTTTGATAACTACAGGCCCAAATGACATATAAATTAAGACCATATCAAGAGGAGTGTGTCAAAAGCATCTCTGATTACATAAACTCCGACAGGAGCGATCCAGCAATTGTGGTGGGACCCGTTGGATGCCATGCTAAGGATTCTCTTATACCAATGTTTGATGCTACTTTTAAAAAAGTTCAAGATATAAATATAGGAGATATAATTATAGGTGGAGATGGGCATCCAAGAACGGTCGTAAATTTGGTAAATGGAATTGATGAAATGTATAGGATAACACCTATAAAAGGGAAACCATTCGTAGTTAATGGGCATCATATTTTATCATTATACAGAACCCCAGACGGCAAAGGATGGTCTAGATCTTGTGCGGGTATAGATGAAATATCTGTAAATGATTATATATTATCAAGCAAAAATTTTAAAAACAATCACAAGCTAAGAAGACCAGGGGAAATATATTTTAATGGGAAAGACAATCTTCCATTACCTCCATATTTTTTGGGTATATATCTTGGGGACGGATGTTCAACATCAAGTATAGGGATAACTACAAGATGGCAAGAGGTGGTTGATTATCTATATGAATTTGCTAAAAAATATGATCTACATATAAGAGTGGCGACGAAAAATAAAGGCGATAATAAAGCAAAATCATATTTTCTAACCACAGGAAAATGTAAGGGGCAAATTAAATCAAGGAATAAGATCATAAACATCATAAAAGAGATTGGTCTTTTTGGAAAAACAGCGAAGGATAAATTTATCCCAACGGAATACCTAAGGTCATCATTTGAGAATAGACTGGAATTACTAGCCGGATTTGTAGATACTGATACATATTATAATTCAAAAGGAAATATGTATGAATATTCATCTAAGTCATATAGGATGATATCACAAGTCCAATTCCTGTGTAAATCGCTCGGGCTTGGAGCTGAGATAGGAAAACCAAAAATAGTAAATGGTGAGACATATTATAGAATGCAAATAATTGGTAATCTTGATATTGTACCAAATAAAGTGATATGCAGAAAAGGTTTGCCAAGATCAGCAAAAAAAAGGATTAATGTAACAGGATTCAATATAGAGCATATTGGTAAAGGTGAATATTATGGATTTACAGTAAATGGAGATCATCTTTATTGCGACGATCAATTTTTTATTCATCATAATTGCGGTAAATCGATCCTCATAGCAGAAGCGGCTAGATTGATGGGAGATAAGACGCTGGTTTTACAACCATCAAAAGAATTGCTGCAACAGAACCACGACAAGATAACGTCGTATGGCATACCGGCTACCATCTACTCCGCTTCCTGTGGCAAGAAAGAGCTATCTAACATGATATATGCCACGTTAGGATCTATCAAGAAAGTTGTTGGTCAGCTTAAGGAGATGGGAATCAGAAACGTATTGATAGATGAGGCTCATGCCGGATACAGTCCTGAGGATGGCAGTGAGTTCATGACATTCATGAATGAACTGAAACCGAAAAAGGTGATAGGGTTTACCGCTACACCATGCAGGCTTAAAACGATGTCGATAGGGCAGGTGTCATATTCCCAGCTTAATTTCATCACTCGTATGAGACCGGTATATTTCAAGAACCTAATCCATGTCATACAGGTGGAGGAGATGATAAGGCAAGGATTTTGGACACCTCTTAAATATGAGACATGGGATTTCAATGGAGATGCCCTTAAACTTAATTCTAACGGCTCCGAATATACGGCCGAGTCTATTAGTGAGGCGGTGAGAAAAAATGGCTTAAACAACCTTATTTTACGTCGGTTGATGGTGTTAAAAGACGTATGCAGATCTATACTGGTGTTTATGGATTCTGTTGAGAGCTGCAATACCGCCGCCGAATGGATGAACGCAAAGATATGCGCTGGCATGGCGGAAGTGGTTCACGGAGGCACGCCAAAGAAACAGCGGGAGGCTATAGTCGAGGGGTTCAAGTCAGGTGGGACGCAGGTGGTGTTCAACTATTCCGCCCTCGGAACCGGATTCGATCATCCCGGACTGGACTGTGTGGTATTCGGCAGACCTACGTTCTCGTTCTCTACATGGTACCAAACCATTGGTAGAGCCGTGAGAATCAAGGATGGGAAGGATAGTGCGATGGTGGTTGACTGCTGCGATAACTCTTCGAGATTCGGCGATATACGGGGTCTTAGCATAGAGAACTACAAGGGATATGGATGGGGGATGTTTATCGGCGATAAACTAATCACCAATATCCCGATGGGGGATAAGGTAACGAAAACGGATCTGGATATCAAAGCCGCCAAGAAAGACCGAAGGAGGGGGCTGGCGCAGGGCGTAATCGCCGCCCCTGTTCCAGGAAGACCGGATCATCCCCTTGGCTCTACGTTAATGACATTCGGCAAGTATTGTGGATGGATGTTGCATTCAATTCCGGTATCGTACTTCAAATTCATAAACGAGACATTTGACTGGGATAATGACAGGAACAAGGATATAAAAGAATACATAGATTTTTTAATCAAAAACAACAGATTATGACAGGATGTATATATCATGAGGCTGATCTTGACGGAGTAATGTCAGCGGCTATAGTAAAAAAGTATTTCAAAGGGGACATTGAGCTTCTTCCTTACAATTACGGCAAGGAAATACCTGTCGTGAATAAATATGATAAGGTGTTTGTAGTTGACGTGTCATTTGGAAACAGAACAAGATTCCTTTTCGATGAGTGGAAAGAGAAAGGTATAGATGTCGTATGGATAGACCATCATAAGACCGCCATAGACGATATGAGGGATTACGAGGTAAAGGGCAAGAGACGTATCGGAACGGCGGCTTGCGAACTTACATGGGAATATCTTTTTGATGATATCGAAACCCCCGATGTGGTAAAATTATTGAGCGCTTATGATGTATGGGATCATGATCGCTTCGAATGGAGTGACGTTCTTTCATTCCAATATGGGATGAGAGGGTATTGCGGGCTTGACGTTGACATGGTCAGGGAGGTGCTAAACAAGGCGAATGGCGAGTTTGTTTCTGATATGATAAGAAATGGCGAGGCCATAATAGAATATATCATCGAGAAAAACAGAGGAGAAATGAAGATGTTCTCATTCGAGGCAGATATATTTGGATACAAGGCGATATGTATGAATACTACGGAGTTTAACTCCACCACATTCGAGTCTATGTACGATCCTAGAAAACATGATTTGATGATGCCATTTTGCTGGAACGGCAGATTCTTCAGATGCTCGTTCTATACCACCAAGGAGGAGGTGGATGTCTCGGCGCTGGCACGCAAGGCCAACCCCGGTGGAGGAGGCCATAAGGCGGCTGCCGGCTTCCAGCTTAGCGTGGAGGATATGATGGGATTTTTGAAAGAAAGGAGGATGTGATATGGTAGGGTTGATATCTATTATTATAATAATAGTAATCTCCTTTGCCATGATGATGGAGGGATGGAAAAAATATGATTCACAAAAGTTTTACACAGGGTTGCTTGTAATAGGCATAAGTATCATAATGATATTTCCAGTAATGCAATATAATATGGAGAATATGAAAAGCGTATACAAATTCAAGAAACTTAAAGAGATGAAGCTAGACGATTACGGATTCGGTTTATTCGAGTACAATGGCGTTCTTTATTTCAAGGAGGCAGATGAAGGGAGATGCTTTGATGTAAGGAGCGGGAATGAGGCTATTATCGGGAAAGATAAAATTGTAACAGCCTTGGAGGATTGATCATGAGAAAACTTGACGACACCAACAGGACAAGGAAAAGGAGCGTACGGCACTCGTGGGTAAAGGCAGGTCCGGGAATCCAACGCTGCGCTATTTGTGGAATTACGAAGCAAAGCGAGTGGAGAGACGGGAAGACCTCGATTTGTGTACATCTATCATCTGGTGAGCTCTACTCTATGACAGGCGAAACACCAGAATGTAGTGATTTAAGTGAGTTTTATTAATATAAAGAAGTTTAAAATGAAAGAGGAATTTAGCAAATACGACAAGGTCGTTTATGATGGTGAGATATTTGAGGTACTTGAGACCGCAGACAATACGGGGATGATGAAAATAGAACCGTTATTTGATGAGACATATACATTCATTTGGGTTGATGAGGAGATGGTTGTCTCGTTAAGAAGGGCTATCAAGTTAAGGCTTATCGATGATGAGACGGCGGATGAGGCGATGAATTTCGGGAAGACAAAAATAGGAGATGCGGTGGTGGAAAGCGGACCGCTCGTAGGGAAAGACGGTAGCGGGAAGGACGACAGGACCGACGGTAAACTCCGGTGGGATCTCCTTCCTTTGGCTGAGATAGAGGACATCGTGAGGGTATATACGGAAGGCGCCAAGAAGTACGCTGATAACTCATGGCAAGATATACCTGATGGATTCAATCGGTATTTAGGTGCGACCATGCGGCACTTAGTTGCTTATACGAAAGGGGAGAGATTTGATTCGGATACAGGATGTATGCATCTTGCGCAGGTGGTGTGGAACGCTATAGCAATGTTGTATTACGATAAACATAATAAAGGACTAGTGGAATGGAAGAGTCAGGAGAAAGAGTAGTAGATGAGGGATTAAGAGCTATCGACAAAAGAACAGGTAAACACGTTAATGTAATCAAGCGCACTATTGATGATAGCCTATTCCCGATAGTTAAGTATCTCAGTTACAGTTATAATGAATTAAATTATGATTATGTAAAGAATCTGAATTTTGATGTAGACGTAAATTGGGAGCAGCGTAGATATCAGATTGTTAAGGATTTATTATCTAACAATTTCGATGGGAGAAAGATGAGTATAGATGAGGTAGATAATGCTATATTTACCGCTGATTTGATTATTAACAGATTAACAACTATTTGAGATGGTAAGAATTGATTTTTTCACGAAGAAAGACGCTGAGTACAGCGACTACATGCGGTATATTATCGCCAACACATTACAGGAGTATGAGGGTGAGGTCACGTTAAACCAGATCCCGGAGAACAAAGCCACGGAGGAGGAAATATCCAAGTACGGTATAGAGGTATATCCTACTATCATCGTCAGCGGTGATAACATGGATGGCTTTAATAAACTTGAGGGGATGGCCAGAAAAGCTGATCTTATTAACGTCATGTCGTTATACGACAAGAAATAGGCTTATGACGATAAGGGATAAATATTTTGGTTGGAAAGATATATTCTTTGACAGGTTCGTGCATTGTTGTAATGAAAAAAGTGATCAACCACAAGGAAGTAATATACCTCTAGCCAAAATAAACTTCGATAACAAGACAGGATATGTGGAGGACGGGACTATTAATATAGCCGAGCTTCTTCAATATCTTTGGATAAATAATAAGGTCTATGGGTGTGAATATGCACCCATAGATATATCCTCTGTCTTGCAAACATTGATTAGATTGACCGAGAACGCTAAGTTCATATTTGACGACCAACCCGGCATACATGATATGATCCCATATAGAGGTTTTTTTCTTAGAGATGATTTTTTACCCGGGAAAGATTATTCGCTTGATTTGGATAAAATAGTGAGCGGGATGGGAGGATGGTATGGAGAGGATGAGGACCCATGTTACTCGATGTTCGTCAGTCAAGATCAGATATGGAACTTGAACCCGATATTGAAGGTATTAGCTGATGAGGGATCTATTCTAGCCAAGGAACTTGGGTATGATATGAACTCATATGTCAGCGATAATGGATACACGATATACAACCCCTACCTCTCGTGGATTAATCATTACTATCATTATTGCCCGACATTTAATGAGGATAAACTGAAACCTTGGGATAGGGTGGAAGACAGAAAGAATAAATTCAAGATGACGGATAAGGTTAAGAGAGGCGCCAATAATTGGTATTATTCAGGCGGGACTATATCTTGTGTGGATAATTTCTTGGGGAAAGAATACAGGAAAAATCTCCGAACCTTCATATATCGTGGAATAGTATTCTTTTTAGATCGGATATGGCATACACCATTGTTTGAGAAGATGGGCGTGAAAATGAAATACAACGCTTATTATTGTTATGCCGCTACTTCCGGGATATGGTATGATAAGGGATTCAAGGAAAGACTAGCCAAGAGGTTTAACAAGTCGCTGGGCGGCGACGGGGAACTGTTCGGGGCTAACCTAGCCTGCATGGTATGTGACCGTAAGGATATCGATTGGGAGGCGCTTCGTCTTTGGCTTGACAAATACGATGATCCTACTGATAAGGGCATGGTGAATAGCCCTATTCAATTTATGTATTTATATTTATATTACACTTTTAACAAATAATTTGAAATGAAAAAGATAAATAACTGGGTTATAAGAACATTTGGGTTGAGAGGCTCATGGAGCTGGGCTAAGAAACAGATGTTAAATGGAGCGATCATTAAACGTAAGGCTACTACAGGGACATACAAAATAGCTATTGATGATGACAAGAATAGGTTACTTGTAGCTACATGGGATCATCTAGATCAAAGTCCTGTATGGGAAAGGTGCCCGCATAGTTTATTAGATGAAGATGCGGTTGATTATTTTGTCACAGCTCATAAGGAATTATCATATGGAGGCATAAAAATCAGGATGAAAGATGAATTTAATTGTAACGATAAAATATCGAAAGTATGAAAAAGATTACCGATAAAGACGTAGAGGCTCTTAAAGCCGGGAAGAAGGTGACAAAAGGTTTTATCCATATGCAATTGGATGATAATGGAAGATTGAACTTGTGGAGTGATATCAATATAACTGACAATGGTGATTATATATAACTTTACACCGGGTTTATATAGTTACGATTAACAAACGATACCGGAGGTACGCCGGGAATTAAAGCACGTGAAGAGACCTCTTTAGAATCAGTTTCGTGTAAGCGGATTCAACAATGTCCCTATGAAGCGTGAAAATATGCTTTTGGTGTAGAAAAGTATATAAGTACCTAACATTATAATATAATTTAAAAGATGGCAAAGAAACAGTTAAAGATACCGTTTAAGGACGGGAGACCATGTAAATGGGTTAAGGATGTTCATGATGAGGAACGTGATAATTATGAGTTTGATGAATGCCTTGAGATACACGGATTCGTTCGTGGATGCTCTTCGGCTGTAATGATATTAAGACCGGCAAATGATCATGGGGAGGATTTTAATTATGCCAAAAGTGTCTATTACCAAGTATTCTTGACAGACAGTAAGGAAGTAATACAGAATATGATGCATGGAATCATATATGGTAAATGGACTTTTGTTAAGAGAGGCGAAAATTTTGGCATAAAATTGGTTAAGGTCTTACCTAAGATACATAAAATATCCCTTGATATGATCGCAAAGGATATTTTTAGACCATGAAAATAAATAAAAACAGGATTTATGAAAGCGGAGAAAAATATGACAGTACAAGATTTGATAGACGAATTGATGCTTGTCAAGGATAAGAGTAAGGAAATAAGGGTTGTTATAAATACGAATGATTATATAACATCCTACCCTGCCTCTTTATCTGATATGTCTATAAAAGAGAAGGGAGATATAGTCAATGATCATTTTGATGATACAATTGCTATAGAATTGCATAAATAAACGATAAACAATATGAATGTATTATCATTGTTTGATGGGATATCATGTGGATATCTAGCATTACAAAGAGCCGGTATACCTATTGGGACTTACTATGCCTCAGAGATAGACAAGACATGCATAAAGGTAAGTAAAAAACATTTTCCTAATATTATTCAATTAGGGGATGTTAATAACTGGAGAACATGGGATATCCCTTGGAAAGACATAGATCTGGTCATGGGAGGGTTCTGTTGCCAGAGCTTCTCTAGCTCAGGTAAGGGTAAAGGATTCATGGACGCTCGTGGAAGGCTTTTCTTTTGCTTCTCGGACATCGTAAAGCATTTAAGGAAGGAGACCAAAGGTAAGGTCCTGTTCTTGGGCGAGAACGTCCGGATGAGGGATGAGCACCGCTGGGTGATTACCGAGGAGCTTGGCGTGGAGCCGGTGGAGATCGATAGCGCCTTGGTCTCGGCACAGACCCGGCATCGTCTTTATTGGTGCAATTGGTCGGTAGAAATGCCGAAAGACAAGCATATATCATTGGATGATATTTTAGAGCATGACAAGGGATGGAATCCGGGAGCCATAAGAGGAAGATATATAGGAGTCATTGTCGGTAGAAGGATAGGAGAGGACGGGCATCGAAAGGATTATGACAAGAACGTGAAAATAACGCAATGTTTGGAGGTAAGAAGAGATAAAAATACTGTTTCTATTAAGAAAAGTAATTGCCTGACAACAGTCATGAAAGATAACGTGATATCATCGTTGCCTCCCGGAAGATATCCTAATGCCTTTGACATGAAAGACAAATTCAGATACCTGACCCCGGTGGAGATGTGTAGGCTACAGACATTGCCGGATGATTACCTTGACGGGATAGCCCCAAATACGGCCATGTCTTTAGCGGGTAACGGATGGACAGTGGATGTGATAGCCCATTTGCTAAGAAGCATCGAACGTAAGCAGATAAATGATATTGTAAAGGAATTTCGCAAAATTACTGATGAGCTTATGTTCGGGTCATTAGAAACGGATATAATGTGACATGTGAAGGTAAACACGAGCAAAATGAGACCATACGGAAGAATCAAGACAGTTAAGGGATCTTTATGGAAAAAGGATATACATCCACCGAAAGGGCACAAGAATTGGTGGGATGACATATGCGATCCTGTACCTAGAAGTACTATGAAGCTTAAATTTAAAACAGAGTTAAGAGATGATTATAAACAAGAAATGGTCAATGCCGAACAGCGAGACATTCAGCATAAAACCGATAAGGGAACTTATAGATAAATATCGAGAAGAGGGGATGGTTATAGTGGATCCATTCGCCAGAAACAGCGATATAGGGACGATCACCAACGATCTTGATCCTGATACTAGGGCTATGTATCATAAGGACGCCACGGACTTCCTGCGTGGTCTTAAGGATAATATAGCTGATATGGTATTATATGATCCACCATATTCCGCAAGACAGGTATCCGAATCATATAAAAAGCTTGGAGAATCTGTTAATATGCAAACAACACAATCTAGTTATTGGACTAGGCAGAAGAAGGAGATAGCTAGGATCACCAAGAAAGGCGGGGTGGTCATTACCTGCGCGTGGAACTCCGGCGGTATAGGGGCCGGGCTTGGCTTCGAGCAGCAGGAGATTCTTCTCGTGGCTCATGGGGGATGGCATAATGATACGATCGTTACAGTAGAAAGGAAAGTAAACTACCGATAAGCTAAAGACTTATCAGCTTTAAACCTAAGCAGTGATATGCAGATTGCAAGACCACATACCCGATTTTTCAGGCTGGTTTACGACAGCCCCAAGCAGAGCGATATTCTTTGCGGCATTAACATCCGCATCCATATCGTTTCCGCAATATCCGCACTTGAAAGACTTGTTTCTTCTTGTGCCGATACGGTGGCACACAGAGCAAGTCTGCGAAGTATATGCTGGCTCCACGACAACCAAGGGTACACCCGCCATTCTAGCCTTGTATTCCATAAAGGAGCGGAGCTGATGGAAGCTCCACGAATTGAGTTCTTTTCTAAAGCTCTTGTTCCTGCGTTTGGAGGTGGAGCGTATATTGGACAAGTCCTCTATGGCAATACCAAGACCCCTTGCTTTGGCTTCCATAACGATTTGTTTGGAAATGGTGTGGTTGATTATCGTCGCGGTAGTTCTTTCTTTCCCTTTAAGCCGTTTCAAGAGTTTGGCGCAGCCACGTTTGCATTCGTGAATGCGGCCTTTCGTGCCTTTGGATTGAATGGAACTACGGATTTTTCGTTGCTTTTCCCTGTAACGATTCAGAGATTCGGAGGAAAAGGTTCTACCATCGGATGTACACGCAATATCGGTGATTCCGAAGTCGCAACCGATAAATTCCTCGACATCTTCCATATCCTCTTCGGGAACTTCTACCGTCTGAAAAAGGTAAAACTTGCCTTTCTTGAACACAAGGTCAGCTTCCCCTTTGATGTAAGGAATATAATTGGTGTTGTGGCAGATAAACGGCATCTTCTGTCGACCGCTTACAGTCCATATAGAGACATGAATATCGGAGTAAGAAAGAACCCTGCTGTCATAGCAGATGCTTCCGTATTCACGGAACACACGCTGACGTTTCCTGTCAAGTTTGTAGGCATCCGCCACCTTGCTTATGCAGCGTACAACTATCTGAGCGGAAAGGTTAAAGGTATCGCGTATGTCATTGTAGCAAAGGTGATGCAGCTTGAACTGATTGAAAGTCCTGTTCCGCCATGCAATGTCAGAAATCTGATTGCACGCTGCATTAGCCTCCTTGAGAGTTTCAAGAAGAATCCGATGCTGTTCTTCGGACGGGATAAGTTTTATTTTCAATGTCAGTTTCATGCCGCTAATATACGGGAAAAATCGGATATATTCAAATATTTGAGTAAAAATAGTATTAATTAAAGAGGGAATCGTGGTTCAATTCCTCCCACAAACTAAAGATTTGCGGGTTTCCTTGAACCGATTTTATGAAGGAACGGATTTTTACCACAAAAGAACAGGGAAGAGTGCTGGTCGAGGCCGGGACCTTGAAGCGTCAAATTATACTGGTGTAAACTTGTATATAATCACCTATCTTAATTATTTCTATGATTTTCTATGAAATTTACAACTATGGAGTGCGATGTTGAATACAAGACATCTCCCCCAGATGAGTACGAATACGTATATCCGTGAGAATTAGAAGGGATATATTTATATTTAAGCATGATTAATATTATTTTAATATTATTCATGCTTTTATTTTTGTTTAAATCGTACTTTTGTATCAACATTAAAAACCAGATTGTTATGGATAAATTGATTTTAAACGATATCCAAGACCTGTGGAGGTGGAGGGAGAAGATAAACATTGATGACCTCAAAGAGAATCCTATGGCTGAGGATATGCCGCTCTATTTCCCATGCGCTGTTATTTGGCATGTTGATTATAGGGAGCGTGACATTGATAATTGTATATGTTATGGATTTGTTTATGTAGCAGAAATATTAGGAATATAAATATTAAAAAAACAAAATAAATAGACATGAGTAAATTACTATTTTTCGATTTAGAGACAACCGGGGTTAAGTTCTGGAGAAACGGGATACACCAAATAGGAGGGATCGTGGATATCGACGGGCAGGAGGCCGAGAGGTTTGACATTCGCCTAGCCCCGAACCCTGCCGCCACGATAGAGCAAGAGGCGCTGGACGTGGCTGGCGTTACCTTGGAGCAGATACAGTCGTATCAACCTATGGAAGAAGGGTACAGGCAGTTAGTTGGTATATTATCCAAATACGTGGATAAGTTCGACAAGAGGGATAAAATGTATTTAGTAGGGTATAACAACGCTGGATTCGATAATAGCTTCCTACGGGCTTTATTCCAGCAATGTGGGGATAAGTATTTCGGATCATGGTTTTATCCTAATTGCATGGATGTGTATGTTATGGTAACACCGTTCCTGATGGGTGTAAGAAACGATATGGAGAACTTTAAGTTGATGACCGTGGCTAAGACTATGGGTATTGAGATTGACGAGAATAAGCTTCATGACGCTACTTACGATATTGAGCTGACTAGGGATATTTTCTATCGTATAATTGGCAAAATGGACATTAAGCTATGAGGGACATTTTAGAGGCGATGCATGATTACCCGGATGAGGCGCTTGGGTTGTGTTTCTTTTTGATAGTGATTGTCTGGTTGTTGTCAGGTATATTCGAGAAAAATGGATGATAAGATTAATGAGATACTGGATCTCCTGAGATCTCAGAACGAGATGATTAAGGATATCCACGATTATGTGAAAGAAGTTACCAGCGAGAAATATATAGGGGAGTATAGAATGACCAGCTTCTCTATCAACTTGGCCGCTGATATACTTACCGAAGCCATTAGCCCTAAGATAAAAGGGATGATGGTGGATTTATTAAGGAAACAGGGATGGAAAACCGAATGAGACATGGGAACATATGAGAAGAAGGTAAATCAGTTAAAAGATTTGATGGTAAGGAAATACAAATCGGCTTACAACAAATCCAAGGAAATGGACATAGATATAAGCTCGATGACATATCTTCCAGAACCGGACGTATTCAATGTTATGTACACTGAGCATATGTCCGTTATTCTTGATCGGGTTAATAAGATCATAGATGATAACAAGGATAAGCTTAAGAATCCGACTTGTTCTACATGCGTACATCTGCATGATAATGATTGGGCGAAAAGATACGGGAAGGTATGTTGCTCTATTTGGCAAGTGTGCGACCATTATATAAACCCTAATAGAAAATATAATAGGGAGCAAAAGACTTATGCGAGACGGCCAAGCAACAAAGCTTGTCCTAATTATGAGTATGGTGATGATAATTTTGAAAACAGAAAAAGATGTATAAAAGAAAAGAATACCCGATAAAGAGCTATGTGCCGATGCGCACCAACAAGGATAGGACGTGTATCTGCTGTGGCGATACGATCCCAGCCGGCAGCAGCAGGATGATACCTAAGCATGCCAAGGCAAATCACGGTCTATGTTTCCCGTGCTTCAGGAAATGGAGAGATACCGGAGGAGATCTTAAGCTTATGAACAACCCCGGAGATGCGAAGAAAGAGCATGTCATACATATGTCTAATATCCTGAAAGGGAATTGTGATATAATAAAAGGTCGAAAGCTTTACGTGGCTTTTAAAAAGGCGATAAACGGCGGAAAGAAGATCGTTATCAAATTTGACACCGATCAACCGATATCTATGTCAACAAGAGTCATGAATCCTTCATTCGGGGAGATTATGGATGAGTACGGCAAGGACATATTCCAAGGTAATCTCAAACTGGTAGATGTACCAAAAGGAGTTAAAGATTTGATAGTTAACTATATAGAAAAATATCGGAAATTATGAACATAAAGACATTTATATACATGATCTTAACATTCAAAAGAATAGATCCTATACCTAAAAGCCTAGGATTTATGGTAAGTATGACATTATGGATGTCCATAGTATGTACAATATTTAACTTTACTGTATTGATAATGAGATTAATAAAATAGACAAGATGAAACAAGGGGACGTGATATACAAGAATGGCGTGGAGCTGCTTGTGGTATTAAGCTACGACCATAATGAACCATGTAAGGGTTGCTTCTTCTACGAGGATAAGGCGTGCGGATCAGAAAGACTGATAAAATGCTGGGATTGTAAAAAGGAATATATATTCACGGCTATACGTAAATATAATACGACTGAACTGTGCGGAATAGTAAAAAGATATGAGGAGACAATACTTAAAACAATCAAGAAGATTGAGAAAGAATGTCAAAAATATGTTATATGGGATACTCTGCATGTGATGTTGAAAGATGATGGAGAGCTTATTATAAAAACCTTATCCAAGGATAAGTCCGTGCTTTTAAATGATTTCATTATATACATCAACAATAATGGGAGTATAGACGAAGAGGACTATGATTTACTATTAACTAAATAATTGATAGCACAAATGGACAAATCAAACAAAATAGAGAATCTAGCGAACAAGTATGTTGAAAGGCATATAAGAGATAGACATCTAAGCGATGATACGATAAAAGAAATAAAAATAGCTTATATTATGATTATAAAAGATTTTATAGCTATTGTCGATAAATCTACATCAATGAATGAAGATGATATAATATACGTCGTTAACAACATATCATCAATATTATATGAACCTGTAGAAATCTCTAATACCGATAAAAAAATATTGGAGATAGGGATAGCGCTAGGCCTAAAGAGCGCCATATCATGTATATTTGGTTCATTATTAAAAGATGACTGCAATATAAAAGATGAGATAATTGATATATCTAAACATATAAAAGAAAAATTAATATCAGATAATCATGGATAATAAACAACTTTATAAAATAACGTTGACAAGGGAACAGCTAATGCTGATATCCCAATGCGTGGAAGACATCAGTAGATTCGCCGCTGGCGACATGGACCTACAACATACGACAGATACGTTGATAAATGATATGGATGGAGCGGAAACGCTGGGGATAAGAAGCTTTATAGTCAATAACTCACGAGCGATAAGAAGAAGGTTGTTCCCAGATCTTGAGGATTTTGAGCATATAGGGTATGATGGAGGCAGTAAGGATAAGATAAATAGGAAGAGACTTATCGGTAACACCTACCAGATATATAGGTCGATATTACATCAGTTGGCCATTGACGAGAACTGGAATAACGTGTATAGCGGTATTACGTTACCTTCAGGTGATATGGGAACGATCAAGGTAGAGAGGGTTGACGATGATAAGGATAACGACATTTAACGATACTAAAATATGAGCTTATTTGTATGTGCTAAATGCGGTTGTATTGATAATACCGCTACGTCTAGTTACTGGATGTTGACAAACGAGTATATGGTGGACAAATTCGACTATGCCAAGGAACTACAGCCATACAAGGGTATGGGGCTGTGCAGCGAATGCGGCAGGCTGGCTACCAGCCCAGACGGACGTGATGTCGTGGTGCCCGGTAAATGGCACGGGAAGTTTCCGAAGGAGAAAGCTACTGAAGAGGAATTAAAACGTGTAGGATATAAAAATTTGATAAGATGAATAAGATGAATAAGGTAAGAAAAGGAGAAGTTAGAATATACAAAGGAATGACATACGTGGCTGTCCCGGAGATAAAAGAAGATCATTGTACAGGATGCTGTTTTTATAACGAGGGAAGCTGTTTAATACGTGACCCGGATCATGTCGATTTTCCTGATTGCCATGATAGCGGTATGATTTGGATGCGAAAAGAAATTAATATAAGCGATATCTAAAGAAAAGGCTATTAAATTGGCTATAGAGGCCATGAAACCTATCCCGGTATATTCATCGCCATGTTATAGTATAAATGACAGCAGATCGCCGGAGGAAAAGCATGAGGAGGAGATGAGGTTTTGTAAGGATCTTAACGACCTTAGATGTGAGATGCTTATTGACATGGCCAAGAAAATAGAGGAGTATTTATTGCTATGAAGATAATAAAAATGAATATCAAAAGATATAAGGAGATTATAAGAAAAAATAATATACTAAAACGAGCCTTATCAGAAGCTCGTAAATTAAACAAATCAATAATATAGGAGTAAAATATTTTACTGACGCAGGGATCGAATGTACCCCGGAAGAATGTAAGCTGATTGAATCATTAAATAGATTAGCGAAGAAATGGGAGAAGGATGGCAAACGTCTCTGGTTGTATTCCGCTAGTGGGGTTCTTACCGTCATGATGCATGGTGATAGGGAAGACAATCCTATACCCGAGATGCTTCCTAACGCAGGTACAAATCCAGATAATATTATAACTACAATCTCAGGAATAAGTAATGATGGAGGAGAACGGTGACGAGGTTATTCTTAACAACGCCCCCGCTCGGCAAGGAGAGATATGGACGGACGAGAGGTCAGCGCACGACGAGGAATATTTCTCTGTCGAGGATCACAATTCGGCGATCGTACTTCCAAGAGGTACAATCTATAAGTTAGCAGGTAGGCACCTGACATGGGAGGATGACCCTATATCTCTTAAATCCGTCATTGAGGAACTTCCTCATGAACTTCGCAAAATGAATATGATTAAACATAAGGGCTGATAACAGTAGAAGGATAGGGTGACAATCTCCTATCCTTCTATTATTATGTAAATCCATTTTTGGATTACATTAAGTATCAATGATATAACTATATCTTTTTATCTTTAACGCTGTTCCTTACCCGAATAAAACCATACTCGTTGATTATATTGTCTATATCATTATCAGATAAATGAAACCATTCTCTTTCCATCCTTTTTATCTCAAATTTGCTATGCAATTCATTTTCTATATCTCTGCCAACAAAGGCTATTATCTTAAAATCTATATTACCGGTTCTTATCGTATTTTCCCTTTTGTCAATATTATTGGTTTTACCTATCTTAATATAACCATAAATATTACCTGATCCTAAATATGTATATACTACCTTGTTATCTAATATATCAAATGACATATCATATAAATAGACAAAATCTTTATATATCTTAGTTATCAGATGTCCTATGCTCAAATTATTAATATCGTTAAAATATTCAAAAACAGATATTAAATTAAAAAAATCAATTCTTTTAGCATTTAGAAATTTTCTAAACATATTTGATACATTATTTGATATATCCATATTTGACTTGACTGGGACAAACACCTCAATATTGTCTACTATACAATTATCATATCCAGTCACCACTCTTATAGAAAATCTATATCCAAAAATGTTATCAATAATAGTTTTGTAAAGAGCGTTTAAATCATCGATAAATTCACGAGGGATATCACGTCTAACATCAATATTATCAACTTTATAGATACATATATTATCATATGTTATAAAAATACTATTTATATAGTCTATAACAATATCCCTTTCTGATATATTTTTCAATCTTATGCTATATCTGTATCCACCAAGAATCCTAAGGTCATTTAAATTAGCTATCTGACATAACATAAAACCTAATACAGGGAAATTATTAAATATTGATATATATTCATGTTTACCAGTATTGTTATTGATATGTTTTATTTTGTTTATGATTAGTTCATAATCATATTCCATTTCTCTATCAGATTGTATATCAAATCCATAATAATCTTTATTCCCTTTAACGAAATCGTCTATATGGCATATGTAGGACGATCGAGCTGTCAACTGATTCAATTTATCAGGCATGATAATTTTCAAAGACCCTATTTCGTTGGATTCGGACGTCAAAATTCCACTACTATCCTTCACGGAATCCTGATAAATGCTTACATTTGCATTCATAGTTGATAATTATTTATTCCCATCCGTCCGGGATGGATAGATGGGAATACAAAAATAGCCAATATGATTGTTTTAAGCAATCTACTGGCTATTTTTTTCATCATGCTATATCAGTTATCTTCCCCTGTCAAAGTACCAATTAGCGTCCTCACCGGACTCGTCCTTATCCCTGCCTCCTAAGAAGAATCCCATCGTCATGCCGTTGGTCATCAGCCAGTAGTCGGATGTCTGCTTAATATCCCTAGCCGTCTTGATATTATACCATTGCTTACCAAACGAGAACTTCATGAGCTGCCTCCATAGCTTGCTCTCGCCCTTATACACGCCGGTCTGGACGGTAGCGAACGGATCCCAGTTTCGAGGATCGGTGAGATCACCTAGCTTCCGGGCCGTGACCAGCGGGTCTTGTAACATATCTATAGCGTTAAGCTCCATGAACGGGGATGTCTGGGAAGCGATCTCATTGATCGTCCTGAATCCTATATAGGTAATGAACTGCCCGAACCAACTATCCTCATTATCCTCCCTGTATCCCATCAACGCCCGTCCTATGGCTATCATGGTAGCGAATACCGCCATATTAATAATAGATCTCTTGATATTAGTCTGTTCATAAGGATTAAGCTTATTATACTCCTCCTTCATCACATCATATATCTCTCCCATCCTTCCTTCGGACATAGTATTGTAAACATCCCCGACCAGTCTCCATAATGTCCTCATATATCCTTCCTCGAACTGGTTGGTCTGGAAATTGAAACCGGCTTTCTTATACGCCCGCTGCACGGCCAATATAAACCATCCACGATGAGGCAGCACCATATTAAGGATAGCGTTCCGGCTAGCCCCCACCCGGTTCTGCTCGTTCAAGGCGCCGTCGCAGATCTGCACCATACTTCTGACCCTACTAGATAATGTAGGTATGTATCGGTCTATAATATCCTTGTTAGCCTTGTTCTTAGCCACGATCTTTCCATCCTTGACGTCTACCATGTTCCACATAGAATAATCCCTTAAACGCTCCCAATCTCGTTTAGCCTCGTTAGCGGACATATTCCTGTCCTTCATCATCATCTCCTTGAAATTGGAGTATGACCAGAACTGACCCTCGTATAGGCGGGTATCATCCATGACCGAGATAATAACCTGCGGATCCAACGGGGAGTTAAGAACCTCCATCATCTTAAACGGCAGGTCCCGGAATAAGGTTCTCCAGCTCTTGTTGTACGCCGCCGATCGTACACGGTTGCGGACATTAAACACACCTAGGGCCTCTCCAACGACATATAGCTTGTTGGTACGGTTTATGTCCCCGATCTCAGACACGTACGTACTCAACTGCTTCTGGGCTTCCCCATAGGCGTATTTCATGGAATCCTTGCTTATATACTGCCCCACCATACCCTCCAAAAGGAAGTTGGCCTGCCCGGTAAGGGCGCCGGTAGCCGCCACGAACGGGGAGAAGCCTAAGTTGGATTTGGACACAAATTTGGTAAACATAAGAGCCAGTTTATTAAGATCGACCTTATAATTGCCTATATTCCATTCTGCCCGCTTATTGTTTATCCTGACGTCATAGATACTGGCGTTAACCCAATCTTGAAACATCCTGTAGGCATGAGTGGCTTCCGGATTCTTTCCCCCATCATATTGTGTCTCAAGCATCATATTCCTATATCCCATAACATCATCCAAAGCCGCTCTCTTATACTTATAAGATGCCGCCTGAAGGGATAGCATAGAATAGGAGTACGCGAAGTCATGGGATACGTCATCGGCATTCTCTAGCTTGCTCAGATAGTACTTGGGAATCATGCGATATTTGTTATCGTTCTCATCAAGCCCTCCTAAGTCTTGTCCTTGACCATGTATGGGATCATCAACCCTCTCGCCAACGATGTCACGTACGGCGTTTCCGATGGCAGCCTTGGGATCGATACCGGCCTGCACCATCCTCTCCACGCCGCCCTTGGATATCTGTGGTATCTGGTAGATATTCCTAAAACGCTCATCATAATCCTCCATGGCCTTACGGCTTATGTTAAGCAATTCCTTCCTCATCTCCCACTTATCCTTATTGATCGTAGCCTCCTCCCCTTCGTTGGTGATACCGTATTTCTTGAAGAAAGCCTCATTCTTGTACTTATCAAACCTAGGAGTATGATATCCATAACCTAGATCGGGATTATAATTAGGATTCCGGAAAGAACTCTCGGCATCGGCCTCTTCTAGCCACTGGTTATTGATCGATAAGTCAATCATATTAATATCGAACCCGAAACGGGATACGCTCTCTTCCTTTGATATACCATTTTCCATGGCATCAAAGAACTCGGATACCTTATACGTACCGTTATTTATCTTCCTAACGAAATCAGAATATCCCTTGGGAGAGTATTTTCTCATATAAGGATATAGTCGGGTTCTGGCGTACTCGATAAGTATACTATTAGCCTTACCCATAGCTATATCATTAGCTAGCTTATCACTGAAATCAGGACCGTATTTCTTTCTTAAGAACAATGTCTCTATGGACGTCCATGACGGGTTCTTCCGGGACAGCTTGGCGGCCATCCTATCCACCTGACTCCGGGAGCGGGCGGACATATGTTCCTTGGCGAATTTAAGTTCATCCATACCCTTGTCGTACGCCATGGCATCCCTTAACACATTACGGTAGGAATCTGTAACGCCACTCTCCACCGTATCAGGCATATCCATCTCAATAGCCTCAGCGGAAGCGGCGGCGTTAATAACGCTCTTGGCCTCGGCCAGACGGTCGTATAGCTCGTTTATCTTCCTTAGCGACGCCGACCCGCGCAGCCTGTCGAAATCATATTCCCCGTATCTCGTGCTATCCCTGTACTGAATAAGCAAAGGCCTTAGCTGGTCATTGATCTCGTTTATTGTCGCCATCGCCTCCTCTACCGCCTCTATCCTTGATGATGATACAGATTGCTCCGTGATCTTATCAACCAGATTCTCGTAATAATCACCCTCCTCGGATCCCCACATATCCTTGGAGAAGCCAAGATGACCACCGGCTAGCAGGAACTCGAACGCCGCCTTACCGCCCTCGGACCGCTCTATCCCACGCAGTATCTCCTTAAACTCGGCTGAAGCCTTACGACCCTCGTTGGTATTCCCGAACTCCTCGGCCCATGCCTCATCCCATGCCTTGATCTCCTCTGACATCATCAACGCCTCTGATCCCTCTTCCTTTGGCGTCCCGTCAGAATACCACTCGCTCTTGGCTATGGCTCTATCGCGTAAGATATCCAGATAAGATCTCCATGCTATAGGATCGGATTGGAATGCCGACCAATCCACTTTCCCGCCTTTCACGAATTTATCCATAGCCACATATCTACTCCTGCGGATACGGGACATGAAATCGGACGTGGCTTGTGATACCCTACGTCCTAGCCTCTCCTCGACCTTCTTATTGACATTCTCGATCTTATCGTAATAAGCCTGCACCATAGGTTTCTCACGATTCTCATCCAACCACCTATTTATCGTATCCAGATATCGTTGCTGGTCCTCGAATGTCATGGCCGAGATATCAAAATTCTGGATACTTGGCTTGAATATATGATATACTTCCTTCGTAATAGGCTTATCCCCATCATACCCTACGATATCATCACGAGTCTTGACCTTAAGCCCCTTATCAGATAAAAGTGTGTCGATAAGTTGTTTCTCGGTCTTACCCGTAACCTTTTTAAGATCATATATATCAATAATAGCTTTCGCCTGCTCTGTCCGATACAGTAAATCGTATTTGGCGAAATCACGGGACGAGTCAAGGTAATCAGAGTTCTTACCGTTTATCTTCTGTATAAGATCCTCATTATCCCTCATTCCCCATCCACGCTCTTTCATCATCCTAGTCATCTTATTGATATTGGATACACCCTCGGTATGCGCATCACTATAAGCCTTGGCCAGACGTTGCCCTAACATACCTAAGATAGCGTTACCACTATGCTCCAGCGTGCCAAAGAACCGGGACATGACATTGATGTCCTTATGGATGTTATTCACCAACTTCTTTATCCCATTCCAATATCTTTCCGGGATATTAAACATCCGGAGCTGTCCATCCAGCCAATCCTCGTTACGATCGCTACGAAGGGCGTTTATATCAGACATAGATGTCTCAGCCATCCGCAATATATCATCCATATCCTCTACCATGCCAACCTTGTTGTTGCCATAATAATCCGCCGCCTGATTATTGACGAATCCACGAAGATTCCTGATTAACGGTACTATCTCCCCGTATACGTTATCGATAACCTGTATCGTCTCATAATCCAATCCCTTGTCGCTCTTACGCAAGCTACTGGCGACCGTAACCAAATACTCCACCTCAGCCTTGGCGGTCGCTATGACACTCTTGGTGGATAGCAGGTTGTTGTTTTTATTAAGCTCGCCCCCGACTTGTCTTACCTTCTCGCCTATATCACGTAGAAGGGAGATACTCTCACCGATCCTCTGGCTTTGGCCTGATCTCATCCTCTGCAATCTGGCGTATAGCCTTTCCAATGACCTACCATTCTTGATCAACTTATTAGCCACATCAACATCCGATAATGAGTACATGAGATGACCATTATCTTTCAACAGAAGCACGTCAAAAGCGCTTGGATCATCAGCTAACGCCGACTCCTTTATCCTGTCAAGTACCTTATTTAAATCCGATCTTTGGCTGGTAAAGAAATTACGTATGGCTCGTACCATCCTGCCAAACAAGGAGAGCTGGACGTCCTCAGACGAGGTCAGATCCTCTACCGCCTGTTCCATACCCGGAACGAACCGATGGGCCAGCGTCTTACCTAGGATCTCCCGCTTCACCATCCGATCCAACTCCTCTCCTTGGTATTCCTCCCCATACACCTCATAGTAACGACCAGCGAATTGGTTCCATAATGAAGTTCCCTCGACAGAATCAAGTATCTCGTCAATCTCCTGCTGATTACGATAAGTATCGATCAAGAAGTGAGCCACCTCCTCATTAAGATCCTCTACCGTAGCCCCCTCAGCCAATGCTATCACGCCATTAGCCATATCGGATAACGCCCTAGCGGAAGGATCCACACCATTACGCATCTTATACTTGTCCATATATTCGGACATACCCATCACACGGATACCTAACGTGGATAAGATATTGGTGATATCAGTCCTGTTCTGAAGATCTTCCGCCTTCTCATTCTCGATAACCCCACGGACATTGCTTCCGTACAAAGCGTTATCCTCCATCATCAACGACAAGGCTAGCTCCATGAATCCATCATACTTGTTATTAAGCTCCTCAAACTTGCCTTGTCTTAACATACCCTTGATCTCCGATCTGCTTACCGTAACCTTCTCCCCGGACGTAGTGATAAGATCAAGATCATTACTTACCTCCGTATCAAAACCTATAGAACCCAATACGTTCATTTCGGAGGACTGACTTCCAAATCTATTCCTAAGGCTGGATAAGGCATCCATAGCATTATAAATCTTAAGACCATCGGAGTTGCCGGCCCCGGTAAGATAATACCTATCCCCCAGCCTTATACGCTCACCGCTTAACATGCCTTTCTTGATAAGGTAATTGACAAACCCTCCACGGGTGCTTATATTAGAGTCTGAACTGATGCCAAGGACCGGGATGAATGACTCGTTATTATTAAGGGTTATGGAGGAAGAGCCAAAGGAGATGTCGGTCGTTCCGGACGGGACGTCGCTCTCCTCGACACTGCCGGCCAAGAACCCGGCCTCGACCCGCCATCCGGAAGAGCCTTTTATGGCGTTGGCGTAAGATTCGTGTATCTTGCCGTCATCCGATCTAAAGAACAGGCGAGGCTCACCGGAATCATATACCAATCTTGAAGATGGAGGCGTATAATTCTCGATATCATTTAAAGGCAAGACATTGCCAGAAAATATGATCTCCCCGTCTATACTTCCGCCTTTCACCCTAATATTAGGTCGTTGCCCGGTAAAAGCGCTTTCCACGGCCTTCCATAACATACGAGCTGTCTCCTTAATATCTATGTTCTCCCTGATAGCCCTTATATCATCCCATGACGCCTCTTTCAGTATCGTATCGCCAATATTATCCTCGTTTATGGAATCCAAATCCACCTCCTGTACCGTAGATGTATCTACCACCGCCATATCATTGACATCACCTACCTCTCCGGAGGTAAGATAAGCCACGACATTGTCGCTATTCCCGAGACTTCTGGCCAACGCCGGGGCATCCATATCGCTTATGGCGGACAAGACCTTGGCTGACATAAGCTGCCCCCACTCGCTAGCGTTAAGTCTGGCACTTATGGATCTGGCGGCCTCCTTATTCCTTGGTACGGACTTCGTCCAGTCACCGAACTTAGACCTAAACTTATCGTTATAAATAGTCATATAAGCTTCAGCGGCCTTATTAAGGTCACTTACGGCGGCTATACCCGCTATCTTATCAAACAAGGTGGATACCTCGCCGGAAGGGGTCAAGACACGGGTTATCTTACCCTCCTTATTCCTTTTAATTACGCAACTCGACATAACTTCATGTTTTGACAAAGATAAACAAAAAGCCCCCACAAATAAGCGGAGGCTGATATTCTTATAGGTAATTATATAATTTATGGCTTAATCCGTATTCTTACGATTTTATCCAAAGCTCCTCTTTTTAAAGAGGGGATAGTATCATATTTCATATACTCTTTTGATTTTCAATGTATTTTATAATTGTTTGTTCGGATATATGCCCTACCGATTCGACATAAAAAGATCTTGTCCATAATGTAGGGAGTTCTCTTCTAAGAGATTCAAATTCTTTTCTTAACATGTTAGCTGTATATCCTTTCAATTGTGAAACAACGTGAGACACACTGTCCGAGGGGGTTGCTTTTATAAATAAATGAACATGATCAGGCATTATCTCAAGCTCTTTTATTTCCCAACTATTCTGATTGGCTTTTTCATATAAAAGCTCTCTAAGTCTTTTCTCGATATCACCCACGAGCTTCTTTCTTCTATATTTAGGACACCAAATTATGTGATATCCCAAATTATAGACACTTCCTCCGTTTGTTTTCCACCTGCTATCCATTTTTTTACTGATTTGTTTTGCAAATATAGTGAATTGTTATTATATTTGTGTCGTAAAAATAATTAAAACATAATCTCATACAAATACAATATATATAAATCCAAGAACACTAAGCATTTAGATAAAATGCTTAGGGAATGCGCGTTTGTATGGAATTATGCTCTAAATTTGCAAAAACGTTATTACAAAAGATTTGGAAAATATATTTCACTGAACAGGCTTCAAAAGCACTTTGCCAAACGAATCAAAAGAGTCCTTTTGCATTCCCAGACCGTACAGGAAATCCTTGGACGTCTTGACAATTCCTATAAAAGATTCTTTAAAAAGTTATGCGAAAGACCTCCGAAGTTCAAGAAAGCAGAGAGGTTTAACTCCTTTGTATTTAAACAGGGAGGATTTGCCTTGAATGGAAATGTTTTCACGATCAATAAGATAAACAAGCGTTTTAAGTTTTCATATTCCCGTCCTTACGATGGAAATGTAAAACAGGTCAGAGTTTTAAGGGAAACATGTGATAGATATTCCATTGTCATCGTAACGGATTCGAAATCGAATAAGACCTATGAAAAGTCACGTAATGGTGCATCTGTAGGAATCGATTTCGGACTTAAAACCTACATGACGTTAAGCGACGGAAAGTCTATTCAGTCTCCTTTGTTTTTCAATAGATATCAAAAGAAGGTAAAGAGATGTAATCGTAAACTTTCAAGATCTGAAAAGGGATCGAATAACAGGAAAAGAAGGTTGTTCGAGCTTCATCAGACAAACAGGAAAATCAAGAATCTACGTAGTGATTTTCAATGGAAATTAGCTCATGAATTGTGCAAGCAATATGATTTTATTTTCATTGAAACGCTTAACTTAGAAGGAATGAGACGTCTGTGGGGTAAGAAAATATCGGATCTTAGCCATTCGATGTTTATCGATAAATTGAGGTATGTCGCATCGAAATACGGTGTTACCGTACATCAAATAGATAAATGGTTCCCTTCCTCAAAGACTTGTGAATGCGGTCAAGTTTACAAAACCCTATCGCTTTTGGAACGCACATGGGTTTGCCCCAAATGCGGTTCTGTCAACGACAGGGATCTATTAGCCTCTAAAAATATCCTTCGGAAGGGCATTTCCGAATTGGAGAGTATGGGTAATTCCAACGGTTGTAAAACCGGGGCCCCGTACACTTGTATCCAAGAATCCCAATCACTTTAGTGGTGGGAGTATGTCAAAAAATTCGTAAAAACAAAATATCAAGGGCAATCACCCGTGCATTCGCATGGAGCATCGCTTTTCAAAACCCCATATACCCGATTGTCGCTAGTCAGCCATCGTTTGCCGTCGCTCGTGATATAAGCCTGCCGGCATCCCTCCTGATTCACCGTGAGCGTCTTCTTAACACCTTTTGGAGTTGTTATCTCCAGCTCAAGAGTCCGATCAAGACCGTTGTTCATCACCGAGCCAAAGGAAACGGGGGCGCTTCCGGCCCCGGACCCCGGACTGACGGTCAGAGGCTGGTTCGTTACCTCGCCTACCCCGTCCTTCCAATTAATATTCAAATCATTAGCCATAGTTGTATTATTTTTGTTCTATTGCAAAGATAGCAAAACAAATAAACCCCAACCGACTTTAGTCGATCGGGGTCTGAGTAAGCGAAAAGAAACTGATTATCGTCCCATCATTCTCGATACGGTCCTAGCCGCTGCTTGCGCCCAAGTCCAGCTGTCGTTAGATGTTACGTTAACCGTCTGTTGAGTACCATTTACATCCAAGTTAATAGTCTCCTTGTCAAGCTCGATAGTAGAGTCTCCAGCGGCTTGCGTTACCGTCACGTTGGCTGTCTGGCCACCAGCGGCGGTTACCTTCAATGTAGCTGTCAGTTCCTCGATCGTGACGTTGGCCGGTACGTCCGAGATCGTGATGCTCCAAACGAACTCGCCAGCGGCTCCGGGATCGTCGGCGATAATCGCTCCGTTAGCCGTAGTCTTTCCAGCCGCCGTGTAGTCAGCCGGGAGCTGTAACGTAAGCCCGTTCTCCTCAGCCGGCGTGACCGAAAATGTAAGCTTAGTACTGTTAGACTTACCGGTGATGGTAACATTACCACCTGTCTTTTGTACGGAAGCGTTAGGGCTGTCTGATCTTACCACCTCAGCAGCCGCTGCCTGATTAACTACCAACGCCTTCTTAGCCCCGCCGTTCGTGGTGACCGTAAGGTTGATAGTGCGTTGAAGACGACCGGTGTGTTTCTCACCGGAGAAATTAACCGCCTGATCTCCTGATCCTGATACCGGGTCGACGATTACGAAACCAAATTTTTGTGAAGCCATAATCTTTTTATTTATAAATGTCATTTTATTATGCCAAAAATAACTTGTATCATATCACAAGCCAAATATAGGGGGGGGGTAGATACGACTAACCCTGTACAACCTCAACATACAACCCTACTAAGTCCTTTAAATTATGACTAAGAGGAGTTCCACTATCCCTTGTGCATTTATACACGTCAGCGTTCTGAATGTAATATTTATCCTTAAATATCTCCATAGGAGGGAAATAAGGGATAGGGTCTTCTATAGTGCCGGCATGCTCCTTATCAACGACCTTATACAAGGAGGCCGTATCCAATCCGGGTTCCCATTCCTTTGATAATGTATGTTGTTGAATAACCTCATAAAGGATATCCGTATCGTCCTTCACCACCCTGAGACAGAATCCGGCATCCACCGACAACCCGAACTCCGCCCCTTCTTGTCCCCATATAGGGAATAGAACCTTAACATCCAGTTTCTCATTAGGGGATAAAGATATAGTCTTGTTATTAACCATCATTCTGGAGAATCTGACAGCCACTTTCTGAGGATCGGAGACATCTTTCTCCTTTGCCTGTTGCCGGGCATAAGTCATGGTGATATTTACCTTATCTGGATAGCCGGACTGAGCGTCAATAGCCCTCACCTGCTCTACGGTAGTGGCTAAGCTTACTTCCCTCTGTTTGGCTCCTAACGCCGACATCAGGTCATTATCATACTTATCCATCATCCCGATCAAGATCTTGCCTTCCGTCATCTCAAACTTCAGACCCATGATCGTTATCTTACCAGCTATAGCCCCATCAGCCAAAGCGTTACGCCTATCATATTCAGGGATATAGATATTTTGGTCATCCAAGAAAAACTCATGAAGATTATTATTCTCATAAGTCCTGATCTCCTCATACTTAGCCGATTTCTCCTCATTAAGAAGCCTTGAGTCATCCAATTTAGCCTCGATAATCTCCTTAACCGTAGCTTTAGGATTAGCCTCCTTGAACGCCAATTGCTCCTCCCCAAGCTCTATCCATGGGGCGGGATTCCCGTTAATGTAACCATCATAACTATAGCCCTTAGCGTAATTATCATCAAGCGGATCGTCCTGAACTAATTGATTGGGATATATTTCCCTGTTTATATATACGTAGCTCATGTCTTATATCATTAATCTTGTTCTTTAACGGCGATGCTATACTTACCTGAAGCGTAACACCAGATATTTATCTCGAAAGGCTTGTTAGCCGTAGTGGTGATAGAAGTTCCGCTCATGCTGACATAATTCCCGGAGTTGGGTATCGCTTGGGTGAAAGCCGCTGAGGGAACGCACCTGATCATCAGCTCCTCCCCTACCTGCATCCCTGACTGCACGGATAGGGTGGTAGCGGCTGATAACGTAGCCGTGATACTTCTCTTGCTAATAGGCAGGTTAGCTAATGTCGTGACCGTATTAACTTCTATAAGCCTGTTCATGGTCTTCTTGTCAGCCGCCGCCATCAACCCGTTAGTAGACTCGTTGGCTACGGCGTATGTCGTGTTAGGAGGTGTAGCCCAAGTGCCATCTCCACGCATGAAACTGGATGTACTGCCATTAAGCTGTCTCAACAAGCCGTTAGCTGTAGTAGAAGCCAATCCGTATGTGGTATTAGTAGGTACGACCCATGTCCCGTCACCACGAAGAAAGGACGTCTGCTTACCAGCGGCGGGAGCCGGAACTAATCCCGCAGCACCGGCGGCAGAAGCCGTAGCCGCCTTCATATTGGCGTAGGTAGTATTCGTATCCTTATAATAGGGGATACCACCCACGATAGGACAAGCCGTATATCCAGAGGCGCTTGTCACGGTACTTCCGTTCTTGACCAATCCTGTGGACCCGTTAGCTCCTACGACACCATACGTTGTATTAGTATCCGTCCAAGGCACGTTAACATACATCTTACCACTACTATCCAGCTCTACCGGATAATTCTTACCGTTCTCAGTATATCCGATCATCACCAATCCTAAGGTCGTGGTATTGGCCTTGGCGTATGTGGTATTTGTCGGAACCACCCACGTACCATCGCCACGAAGGAAAGAGGTTTGCTTGCCGGCGGCTGGTGCTGGTACCAAACCTGCCTTTCCTGCGACAGAGGCGGTAGCGGCTCCCATATTGGTGTATGTCGTGTTGGTATCCGTCCACGGAACATTCACATACATCTTACCATTTCCGTCAAGAGCTACCGGATAATTCTTCCCATTAGCTGAGTACCCGATCTTAACAAGACCCAGATTATCGCTCGTGGCCTGTGAGTATGTAGTATTATTGTCAGTCCAAGGGACATTTACATACATCTTCCCATTACCGTCTAACGCCACGGCGTAATTCTTACCACTAGTAGCGTAACCGATCTTGACCAAGCCTAATGTATCGGTAGTAGCTTGATTGTACGTAGTATTATTATCCGTCCATGGAACATTAACGTAAGCGTTACCAGACGAATCTAATTGCACCTTATAATTCTTACCGGAAGTAGTATATCCTACCTTAATACCACCAAGAACGGTCGTGGAGGACGTCGGAGGGGTGAAGGTGCTAGGTTTGCCCGTAACCCCAGACCACGGGACAGAAGAAGCCGAGCTAGCCGTGTACGGCTCATACCCATCCTCGCTGCTCAACTTAGACTCGTCTTTTATCAAATACATCTTGCCCGTAGACGCGACCTTTACCGTATCACCGCTTTGAACCGTAGCTGTAGTGAGGGCGAATCTAGCCGTATCATCAGTCACCACGATCAATCTCTCTAAAGCCGCCTTAGGCAACCTATCTATATTGATAGTGCCAGAGGTGAGCTTAGACGCGTCAAACCCAGCTAACGTCGTAGTGATAGTAACATTGCTCCCAAAGTCCGACGATACGCTACCGGTAACAGCCCCGGATAGCGATATAGTCCTAGCCGCCTGTAATTTCGTGGCGGTAGGGGCATTATCCGTCTTAAGAGCATATTTGGTAAGATCAATATCATTAGCCTTATCCAAAAGCTGATCTATCTGCTTACCATTGTATTTACCTTGAAAATCTTCCATATCGAACTTATTTTTTGCTCAAATATAGTTATATACATAAATACCAAGAAATCGAGGGGGGGGGGGGGAGATACGGGTAAGTGTCAAAAACTGCCGTCCCCGTGCAGGAATCCGCTACGGAATATAATAGCCTTGTCTTTAAGTTTCTGGACGGACTCCCATTCCCATTCACCTTCACAAGGCTTAACGACATACTTATTCCCCCATGTCTTGAACTTCCTTTCGATAACAAACATCTCCGAATCATTAAGGACATGGAAGATACTTCCTACTGGGAAATACTTATCCATCCTTAATATAACACGATGATGTTTCTCGTCATATTCAAGATCGCCCACGATACGTGCTTTATAAAACTGAAAATCGTTTAACGTCCGATCCACAGGTTCTATCCAGTAATATCCTTTAGCCATTGATATTCTCTATTTAATCGTTATATTCGCGGAAGAACAGTAACTCATAAGGTTTTTAGGTAATTTTCAACCAAGGGGAAAGGGTGTCCGTGAGGATATCCTTTTCTCATTCCCGCC
>OHMT01000133.1_pt1 | contig 62687 bp, 55 predicted proteins | sample 1569371 | NCBI WGS metagenome assembly OHMT01 (sample SAMEA3879500, study PRJEB24766) | human gut metagenome | biome: human-associated habitat; feature: feces | place: USA | collected 1985/1987 | reverse complement strand
CTCCATTTCTCCGTTTGGAGAAACTCCGATGCACTCAACAGGCTAAAGCCCATAAGTAAAGGAAGATCCGGCCCCTTCTGTTCCGGATCTTCCTTTAACTCCTTCTTATAGATACTTATCCTCAGATCTTAAATACAGAGATCTCGTTCTTGAGTCCTTCCATATTCTCATCCAGCACATTTGCGGTGTCACTCAGTTTCTCTACATGTGAGAGCAGTTTGTTGGCTACGTCATTGACGGTTTCTGCACTGCCTGCGGTCTCTTCGATAATATCTGAGATATTTTTCACTGCCGCTACCGCTGCACTACGCTCGCCATCAGCCTTCTCGGTACTTACCACGATATCCTTCAGTCCCTCGATCAGCTGACTCATACGGGCCTGCATCTCACGGAATACTGCGATCACTTCTTCCACAGCCTTGGTCTGAAGTTCTACCATCGCTTTCGCCTGGCTTGCACTCTCCACACTGTTCTGCGTCTGTGCAGTAATGTTCGCAACATTGTTGCCGATCTCTCCGGCTGCCTTGGCGGAATCATCTGCCAGCTTGCGGATCTCTTCCGCTACCACAGCGAAACCTCTTCCGGCCTCTCCGGCTCTGGCTGCCTCAATGGAAGCATTCAGGGACAACAGATTCGTCTGTTCCGTAATCTCTGTGATCGTACCTACGAAACTGTTGATGATCTCGGATTCCTTGCGGAGGGATTCAATACTCTCGCTTACCTTCACAGTCATCTGTGTGGTCTCACCGGCACGTTCACCCAGTACCTGTACGATCTCCATTCCCTTGTTGATCATGCCTTCGGTCTCATCTACCAGTTTCTCAACACGCTCTACCACATGGCTGACTTCCTGAATCTCATTGGAGAGAATATCCGTCTTCTCTACACATTCCTGTGCATGTCTGGACTGTTCCTCCATACCTTCATTGATCTCTCCGATAGCACGGGTAATATCCTGGGAATATTCATGGATCAATTCGGAAGCCTGTCCCACATTCTGCGCAGAAACTTCTAATTCTCCGGTGGCATTGCTTACCTGATTTACCAGCTTCTTAGTATTCGCGATCATGTTCGTCGCGGATCCTGCCAGATCCTGGAACTCATCGTGACCCTTTGCTGATACCGTCACGGTCAGATCGCCCTGCGCCACATCACCAAACTTTCTGGAGATGCGTTTCATGTTGTTCTCAATACCGGCTGTAATAAAGATACCCACGATCACTACGATCACACAAGCCAGGATCACCAGGCCAATCGTCATATTACGGATCTCCATAGCCTGGCTGGTCACCACACGCATAGGCACCAGTGCACAGGCGACAAAGCCCACTTCCGCACTACGACTATATATAAAGAGATATTTTTCTCCACGGAAATCCACTTCTGCGGTACCGGAATCCTCTACCGCCTGATCCATTACTTCATTATAATAATCCTGCTCGACAAATACTTTCTCATCCTCAGCCAGAGTACTCTCTTCACCGTCTTCCAGCTGCTCCACTACCAGTTCTCTTCCACCCGGAGTGACAAATCCAATGACACTATCATCACCGATATCAATTTCCTCCAAAAAGTTTGTAATAGCCTGAGGCTTCATGTCAATAACAACGCAGGCATTGTTAGACTGGCTCATCATCTGAAAAGACATTATGTAGTCCTGATACGTCTCCTTTACCTTGTCATCCAGCACCGGATGGCTGTCGATCCACTGTGGAATGCTTCTTCTGCCGGCGCCGGAAGCTACCGACTCCTTATATTCATCCAGGAATCCATCCACACCGGAAGAAAGCTTAGTAGACAAAAGTCCCACACCTTCCTTGGGAATAATGTGCATATGACTGATGAACGGATTCGACGTCTGCACTGACAACAGATTTGATTTCGTGGATGTCAAGAAATTCAGCTTGTCTACCGGATTATCCTCGAACATTCCCAGGAAATATTTCCGCAGATCATCGTCATACGCATACTTCAAGCCCTCGGAACGGATAAAATCACAGGTCATCTCCAAGTATTCTGTCGTCATGCGCACAGTCTGTAACGTGGAATCCGTATATTTCTCACTTAAGCCTTCCGCAGACTTCTGATATGCCGAAATGCCAATAATGATCATGAACACGATCGGCACCAGAAAACATACTACGATCTTATTGCGTATACTGAACAGTTTGGAGCTTTTCCCACTCCTGCCGGATGTCTTCTTCGGTGTCTTTGTCTTTACAGACTTCTCCTTCGGTACTTTTGTCACCTTTTTCTCAGGTTTTGGCTTCTTTTTGGAAGCTTTCTCTTTTTTCCCCGCAAAAAGAGACTTTTTTGGTTTCTCAACATTCGTACTCACTACAATATCCTCCGATACATGTAATCATATTAAGAAGTATACCATAATTATTGCTATAATGAAACAACATTTTATGTGTTTTGTTATATTTTTTTGCGCAATTTTAACAAAAATCCATCTTTTTCAAGAATGTTTCTGCGAATTTTATCTGCTCCGCCAGATTCAATATCTGAATCTGTAATTCCTGCCTCCGGTGCAAATCATCCCATGATTGCAGCTGTCCGGTCAGTATCCTGTTTCCCACCAGTGCAGCACCACTAAGTGCCGTGTTTCCGCCGGTCACGGTACGATCTGTCAGTTCCTTCGGAAGCAGTCCGATGGCGGCAGCTGCCTTCGGGTCCAGATAATAGCCAAAACCTCCTGCCAGCACTACCTTGGAAATATCCGAAAGTCTTATTCCATAGCTTTCCGTCAGGATCTCTATGCCTGCAGCAATGGCTCCCTTCGCCAGCTGTACCGCACGCACGGCTTCTTTCGTCACAAGTACATCTCCGATACGGATCCCCCTCGTGAAATAGGGTTCCTTTAACAGTCCCTGCCGATCCATCAGTCCTTCTTCCAGAAGTTTTTGTAACAATTTCACCATATCCGCACCCCAGATACCACGGTTTGCCCCGCCCTCGAAGGCAGGTCCCGCCGCCGTGGCACAGGCATACAGCTTCTGTCTATTCCCCAGCGCCATCTCACCGTTGGTACCCAGATCGATGAGCAGCATAGGTTCCTCCTGCTCCAACATTTGACAGGCCAGTATTCCTGCTGTGATGTCCCCGCCGACAAAAGCAGACAATCCGGGAATAATATGACAGGGGACGCCTGCGATCTGTGTGTCTGTGGCTCCGCAATGACTTACCTGAAAAGGTGCCCTGCCCAGTTCTGCCGGATCCCAGCCCATCAGCAGATAGGTCATAGTGGTATTCGCCGCAATGACCATCTGTATAGACTCCTTCTCCTGTAGCTTTTTGGAAAACCGCTGCACTCCCTTTTCAATGAGGTCCAGGACTTTTTTCTGCATATCCGCTGCTTTCCCCGGATCCCTTGCCGCCTCTATCCGTGAGAGTACATCGGCACCGTAGCTGACCTGTGGATTCACACTCGGAAAACTGTCCACTACCTTACCGTCTGCATCATAGAGCTGCATAGCAATGGTAGTCGTTCCGATATCCACTGTCATCAGCCGGATACCTTCCGTATTCTGCAATGATAACGGAGGAAGCTCCAGCTTTTCCGTCACCACCTGCATCCCCCGGATCACTCCGGGGCATCTGCCGCAGCCGGTGCAGATCAGGCATCTGGTTCCCTTTTTTCCTGTAAGACTGCTGGTTGTATTATACAAACTGATTCCTCTCTTCATTGTAATGATAATCGATGGATGCCAGCTTATCCCTGATCTCGTGTTCATTCACTTCCAGATCATCGCAGAGCTGCTCCAGGCTTCCGTAGTAGTCACGGAGTTTCAGATTGATAAAGCTTAATAACATGACCGGATCCTGTGGTATCATAAAAAAACCTCGCTTTTAAAATATTATTACTATAACATCTTAAACGAAAAAAGCGAAAATGACAAGTCTGCCACTTTCGCTTTTCGTATTACTGTTTATTTATTTTTAGAGCCTTTCTCACATTTGGCGGAAAGCTTATCGTCCTCTACGGTAATGACGATGGTATCGCCCTCCTCCACCTGATCTGCCAGGATCATCTTGGCAGCCAGGGTCTCCACATACTTCTGAATATAACGTTTCAGAGGTCGTGCACCATAGACCGGATCATACGCGTTATCCACGATGTACTGCATAGCCTCGTCCGACAGACGGATCGTCAGCTGCTTATCCTCCAGACGCTTGTTCAGATCGGCAATGATCAGATGAATGATACCGCCAATATTATCTTTGGTCAGAGGCTTGAACAGGATCGTCTCATCCAGACGGTTCAGAAATTCCGGACGGAAATGAGCACGCAGATCGTTCATGACTGCTGCCTCTGCCTCCGGCTTGATGGTGCCATCTTCGTTGATACCGTCCAGCAGATAGCTTGCGCCGATGTTGGAGGTCATGATCAGTATTGTATTTTTAAAATCTACGGTACGACCCTGAGAATCAGTGATACGCCCGTCATCCAGTACCTGTAACAGTACATTGAATACATCCGGATGTGCCTTTTCGATCTCATCAAACAATACCACGCTGTAAGGTTTTCTCCGGACAGCTTCGGTCAGCTGACCACCCTCTTCGTATCCTACATATCCGGGAGGCGCACCGATCAGACGGGAGACAGAATATTTCTCCATGTATTCACTCATATCGATACGAACCATGTTGTTCTCGTCGTCAAACAGTGCTGCTGCCAGGCTCTTCGCCAGCTCCGTCTTACCTACACCGGTAGGTCCTAAGAACAGGAAGGAACCGATGGGCTTGCTGGGATCCTTGATACCGGCTTTGGAACGGATGATGGCTTCGGTGACCTTGGTCACGCCTTCGTCCTGTCCAACCACACGTTTGTGCAGTTCTTCGTCCAGATGAAGGGTCTTGTTACGCTCACTCTCAGTCAGTTTGGCTACCGGGATGCCGGTCCAGCGGGAAATGATCCTTGCGATCTCTTCCTCAGACACCTTTTCATGTACCAGCGACATATCCGATTCGCCGACCTTATTTTCCTCCTGCTCCAACTGCTTCTCCAGTGCAGGAAGTTCGCTGTATTTTAATCTGCCCGCTTTCTCATAGTCTCCTTCCCGCTCTGCGATCTGGATCTCATTGTTGATACGGTCTCTGTCCTCACGCAGCTTGGAAAGCTTATCTACGGATGCCTTCTCGTTATCCCACTGTGCTTTTCTCGTATTGAACTGATCCTTTAACTCTGCCAGTTCCTTCTGCAGATCAGCCAGACGTTCCTTACTGATCCGGTCATCCTCTTTTTTCAGAGCAGTCTCCTCGATCTCCAGCTGTGTCACCTTACGTTGCAGTTCATCCAGCTCCGTAGGCATACTGTCCATCTCGGTCTTGATCAGGGCGCAGGCTTCATCCACCAGGTCGATCGCCTTATCCGGCAGGAATCTGTCGGTGATATAACGGTTGGAAAGTACCGCTGCACTTACCAGCGCATTATCCATGATCTTAACACCATGATATACTTCGTAACGATCCTTCAGTCCACGCAGGATAGAAATCGTGTCCTCCACAGTAGGTTCTTCTACCATAACCGGCTGGAAACGCCGTTCCAAAGCGGCATCTTTTTCAATATACTGTCTGTATTCATCCAGTGTGGTGGCACCGATACAGTGCAGTTCACCACGGGCCAGCATAGGTTTTAACATATTGCCTGCATCCAGAGCGCCATCTGTCTTACCGGCACCAACAATGGTATGCAACTCATCAATGAACAGAATAATCTGTCCGTCGCTGTTCTTCACATCATCCAGTACGGCTTTCAGACGTTCCTCAAATTCACCTCTGTATTTTGCGCCGGCTACCAGTGCACCCATATCCAGTGCGAAAATCTTCTTATCCTTCAGTCCCTGCGGTACATCACCTTTTACAATACGTTGTGCCAGTCCTTCCACCACGGCGGTCTTACCGACACCGGGTTCACCGATAAGTACAGGGTTGTTCTTCGTTTTACGGGACAGGATACGTACCACGTTACGGATCTCACTGTCTCGTCCGATGACAGGATCCAACTTCTGGTTTCTCGCTTTCTCCACCAGATCCTGACCGTATTTTTCCAAAGTATCATAAGTAGCCTCCGGATTGTCACTGGTAACTCTCTGGTTGCCTCTTACGGTAGACAGAGCCTGTAAAAAACGCTCTCTTGTGATGCCGTATTCCTTCCAGATCTCGGCAATCTCCTTGTTGGGATTCCTGATCATAGCAAGGAACAGATGCTCAACAGAGACATATTCATCTCCCATCTGCTTTGCCTCATCTGATGCGCTGACCAGTACCTTGTTCAGATACTGACCGACATAAGGCTGACCACCCTGCACCTTTACTCTTTTCTCCAGAGCCTGTTTTGCACGGTTTACAAAGTGATCCTTTTGGATCTCCATCTTCTCCACAAGCTTTAAGATCAGACTGTCATCCAGGGTCAGCAGACTGTACAGCAGATGCTCCTGCTCGATCTCCTGGTTGCCATATTCCATGGCGAGCTTTTCACAGCCGTTGACGGCTTCTATGGATTTCTGTGTAAATTTATCAATATTCATAATCGTTCGCCTCCTCACATAAGGTTATACAATTTGCAACTGTTCAGAACCATTAAACATTGCCTGAGCTTTGTTGAATGTCAACATTCATAAAAAGCTTTGACAATATTTATTTGGCATAGAACAGACTCACAGGCTTCCTGTTTCATCTGTTCTATTGTTACTATAACACTTATTCAAAGAAAATCAATTAAGAAATTATAAACTTTATATAGAATCTTTGGAAAATTATTTTTTTCTGTATAGACCCATATGCCGCAAAAATTCCTGAAATACAGTAGTGAAAAGTACCTGTGGATCACTTTTTCCTCTATAGACCCAAAACGGCGCTGCCCAGTGTCATGTCTGTAAACATAACATCTGGTCAGCGCCATTTCTCCTTTTACGTTGGCAAAAGCTGACGGTAAAACCTTATTTTGTGGTAATTCCCTTCACCTCATATCCTGCGTCCACCACAGCCTTGGTCAGTACATCATCAGCCACATCGGATGCCAGTTCCACGGTAGCGTTTTTCTGCTCCAGACTCATGGTTACAACTTTCACGCCTTCTACTGCCTCCAGTGCCTTCTGTACGGTTCCGGTGCAGTGGTTGCACATCATTCCTTCGATACTGATTACTTTTTTCATTGTGTTTGTCCTCTCTTTCTCCTGCTTTACATCTTGCCTGTTATTTTGCTCTGTGGGGGCTTTCAATATGCACTGTTCTCCCTCCGCAGTTGCATGCGTTATCTCGATTTCCTTATAGGATGCTTTCGGTGTTCCCTTTTTCAGCGGGGTGAATCCGCTCTTAAAGCCTCTCAGCCGCAGGGCATTTCCCACGACGAAGATACTGCTTAAGCTCATGGCTGCCGCGCCGAACATGGGATTCAGCCGAATCTGGAACGCCGGATACAACACACCGGCTGCCAGAGGGATGCCGATGCAGTTGTAGAAAAATGCCCAGAACAGGTTTTCCTTAATATTGCGGATCACGGCACGGCTCAGCTTCATGGCAGTCACCGCATCCCGCAGATCGTTTTTCATCAGGATAATGTCGGCACTCTCCATGGCGACATCGGTACCTGCGCCGATGGCCATACCCACATCTGCTGCCGCCAGTGCGGGAGCATCGTTGATACCATCACCGATCATTGCCACCTTGTGTCCCTGACGCTTTAACTCACTGACCTTTTTCTCCTTATCCTGCGGCAGTACCTCTGCCACGACTTCGGAGATCCCTAACTTCTGCCGTACAGCTTCCGCGGTGCGGCGGTTGTCTCCGGTCAGCATGATGACTCTGACGCCCATTTTCTCCCATGCATTGATTGCTTCATAGGAGGTGGATTTGACAGTATCTGATACACCGATGATCCCTAAGAATCTTCCTTCCTGCGCCACCAGAAGCGGTGTCATGCCTTCGTCTGCCATCCGGTTCAGACCTTCTGCGGCTCCCTGCGGCAATATGATATTCTTCTCCTGTAAAAATGCAAGATTGCCTACATAGAACTTTGTGCCTGCCGGGAATACACTACCGGTATCCGGCACTGTATTCCCGGTTGGCGGAGCCTTACGAGTCCCATTTCCAGAGGTGTTTGAACCATTGCTCAGTTTTCCGGCATAAAACGCCGCCGTAGGGCCGTCATTTTTTGCTGTTTCCACTGCCAGGAATTCTGCTGCCAGCGCACCCTCCACACCACGCCCGAAGGTTGCCTTGAAATCCACGATCTCGGGAATTGCCAGACCGAACTGCTCTACCCATTCCACTACAGCTTCCGCCAGCGGATGCTCACTTTTTTTCTCCAGTGCCGCCGCGATCTGCATCATGGCATCCGCAGGAAAATCACTCTGATAACCGCCTACTTCTTCTACTTTTAACTTGCCGCTTGTGATGGTTCCGGTCTTGTCCAGTACCACGGTGTCGATCTTCTTAGCCTGCTGCAGGGCTTCCCCGGTCTTGATCAGGATGCCGTTACCTGCTCCTACGCCGGTTCCCACCATGATAGCCACCGGAGTAGCCAGTCCCAGCGCGCAGGGACAGGAAATCACCAGTACGGCAATGGCTGTGGAAATAGCGAATTCCGCAGTGGCGCCGTTTAACAGCCATACGACCAGAGTGATCAGGGAAATGGTCATGACCGTAGGCACGAAGACCCCCGCCACCTTATCTGCCAGCTGTGCAATGGGAGCCTTGCTGGCGCTGGCTTCCTCCACCAGGCGGATGATCTGTGCCAGCGTGGTGTCATCGCCGACACGATCCGCACGACATTTTAAGAAGCCCGCCTTGTTCACGGTTGCAGAGACCACATGGTCGCCCGCCTGCTTCTCCACAGGGACACTCTCACCTGTGATGGCTGCTTCATCCACGCTGGAGTTACCCTCCAGCACGATGCCGTCCACCGGTACCAGACTTCCGGGCTTTACCAGAAATACATCGCCCTTTTGCAGACTCTCCGTAGGCACTTCCTTCTCCTGTCCGTCCCCGGTCACGAGGATTGCCACCTTGGGAGCCAGATTCATCAGTTTGGTAATAGCCTCACTGGTCTTGCCCTTGGAACGGCTCTCCAGATATTTTCCGACCGTGATCAGGGTCAGGATCGTACCGGAGGATTCAAAATACAGATCGTGGGAATAATGTTCTACTACTGCCATGTCACCGTAGCCTAAGCCATAGCTGATCCGGTACATGGCGAAAATGCCGTACACAAGCGCCGCGCCGGATCCTAAGGCGATCAGGCTGTCCATGTTCGGACTGCGGTGCGCCAGGGTTTTAAATCCTACGGAGAAAAACTTCCGGTTCACATACAGAATCGGTAACAACAGTAAAAACTGTGTCAATGCAAAATTCATGGCGTTGGCATTGCCGTGCATGGTATTCACGATAAATGCAGGAACCGGCATTCCAAACCATTCTTTAAGCATGTGGTGCATGGACACATACATTAACGGGATCAGGAAGCCGATGGAGATTCCAAGCCGCCATTTCATGGCTCTTGCGTCCGCATCCAGCTTCTGCTGCAATTCCTGCTTGCCGTCGGCTACGGACCTTCCTATACTTCCCGCATTCCCGGAAGTGCTCTGTCCGCCTGCACCTGCCGCACTGCCTTCGGTCATTACCGAAGCGCCGTAGCCTGCTTTCACCACAGCATCAATGATTTCCGCTGAAGTAATCTTCGTCTCGTCATAGGTCACATCCATGGTCTCTGTCAACAGATTCACGGATGCTTTTTCCACATTTTCCAGTTTATTGACTGCCCTTTCCACATGCGAAGAGCATGCAGAGCAGGACATTCCCGTAACATGATATCTTTCCTTCATAAAAATAGCCTTGCCTTTCCATAGCCTGCAAAGTTTCCGTTATTTTCAGTGCCTTACCGCACGAATTTGCAGTATTATCTGCAGTCATGCCTCTACTTATTTCAATTTTTTCACCAGATCCACTGCTTCCTCTACGATAGCAGTATTTCCCTTCCGGATCTCTTCCACCACGCAGGTCTCCATATGCTCCTTCAGGATTGCATAGCCAAAAGCCTGCAGAGCGCTCTCCACCGCAGCTACCTGCGTCAGGATGTCTCCGCAGTAGCGGTTCTCTTCCAACATCCGACTGATACCGTTTAACTGCCCAGCCATGCGACTTAAACGGTTCTGCAATTGTTTTTTTTCTTTTTCAGAGCGGGGTGTTGCTTTCTGATGACAATGACAACATTCCATGCCCTTCTCTTCTAATTTTTCTTTTAATTGTTCTGCCATACTTTCTCCCATTCTGAAGCCGGTTCCTGCTATTTTTTCTAAATGCCCACATATTCTTTATTGTCCTCCGATCACATAACAGCGTTCAATGTACGTAGAAGGACTAATTGTTGCAGCCATGCAAAATACCCCACGGGGGTATCTTATCTACAAGATATACCCCCATAGGGTATTTGTCAAGCGTTATTTCAAAACAGGTCATTTTTTGTCACGCCACTCACATATAATGCGTGTCATACGACGGTCAATGTCAATGCGCGCCGTTTTGCACTCTCCGGGATATTTTTTTGCTGCACTGAATGCCAGTGTGACAAAGAGTGCAGAACCGATGGGCAGCATGGTCCTGAGCATCCCCTCCGGAAAAACAAAGTGTGTGCCGTGTTCATATATGACCGCCTCTACTTCACAGGTGTGCGGTTGTACCGCAAGACGTTTCTCCATGCGGCGGATGTATTTTGCAGTGTCCCATAGAGCGTCATCCTCTGCACCGACAAGAAACAACTTGCCACGGATATTCTCGACCTTTATGAATTCCTCCTCTGCTATCGGGTGCGCCGCTTCGGAGTCGTCAAACAGCTTGCGTGAGGCTACCATATTGCCGGTACGTCTGGACTCCTCCGAGATCATGTGCCAATAGTCGGGATGTTTATAGCAAAACGGCATGTAAGGCAGCGGTCTGCCCTTGTAGGAGAAGAGCGATTCACCCTCTATGGGCCATTCCTTGCAGCCGTCCTTTTTGCCCTGCATGAACCCCTGCCATACGAAATCGCTTGGTGTCATTGCGACGGTCAGAGAAATATCATCGAATATGGAAGCCGCCGTCAGAGCAAGAGTTCCCGTAGTTGAGGCCCCCGCAATGCCTATCTTTGCGCTGCCGTGCGATTTGAGCCATGCTATTGCTTTTTCGATGCACTCAAGCGGGTAGTTGTGATGACTATAGTCCTTCTTCGCGGGCGACATGGTCAATACGTTTACGCCAAGGCGAAGCAGCCATTTTACCGCAGAGCGCGCCATATAATCCTCGGGATCGTCGCCGAGCATAGCGATGACAGTGCAGTCCGAGCCGCCCCTGCACTCCCAATATGCACCGTAATATCCGTCACTTTTTACATCAAAATGAATGTGTTTCATTATAATTGCTCCTTTCCAAAACCAAGCCTTACAATCTGCATCTTCATGATTCTGTCACCGGTCCTGGCAAGGAAGCGGAACAATCCGCTGACGGAAGGGTCTCGAAGATCACTGTAGCCCAGCATATAGCCACGGCTTGTAACCTGCAATCTGCTGTCCCACGGGGAAAGCTCACTTTTCGCATCCGAAACCGCAAAATACGCACCCACATCCTGAATTTTAGCGCTCTTTAGCCATGTCTTTGCTATCATCTTAACCGCTGTCCGGTTCGCCGCGTCAAATACCAGCACACCACCGGGAAAACTGTCAGCCATTGCCTGTACCAGCGTCCTGACTTGCTCCGTCAGGAAATAATAGAATACTCCGGAGGCAAAAAATATCGCCCCTTCGGACGCGTCGATTTTGGTAAACCATTCCGTATCATTCAAATTGCAGGGAATATTTTCCTCACGGTCCCCAGCGGGCAGTAATTGATTGCGTACGGCGATAACATCCGGAAAATCCAGATTGTAAATTTTACAGCTGCCATTGTCACAGGCTCTGCCGGTACCGTCAAGTCCACAGCCCAAATTGACCACCGCCGCATTGGGATGGTCTGCCAGGTAATTTTGTACCTCCCATGCAAGGTCATTCTGCCGCATGGCAACCTCCAGCGAACCGAAACGCTGCATCAGGCCGTGGGATTTTTTCTCCACCTGTGAAAAATCATAGTCGATCTGATCGATCAGGTGTACCGCCATCTCGTCCCGATAGAGGTTCGGATACAACTCCGAGCATAGCTTCCGGGAATAAAGCGGGATGATCAGTGTCTCCTGTACGGTGTTCTTCTCAATCTTGTATTTCATGGACATCTCTCACTTTCTTGCATTTTTGCCATTTCTTTTTTGTTAGTTTTGTCTAACCGTTGTGTAGAGTTATGCGGTTAGTCTGTGCTAACTTACATATCTTAGAAAAGCCGCATTTCTGCGGCCTTTCAGCTGACTGTTTTTGGTTTTCGTTCCTATTATACTGAACTTCTTTCCGTTTTGCAAGGTAGATTTCCACCAATAGATAGATATTTCTTGTCTTCTTCCCAGTTGTAGTAGAACTGGATCAGTCCGATGCGGCTCCTGGTACCGGTCTTCTCATTTAATGCAGCGATATGCCGATACAACATCGCGCGGGATACAAATAGGCTGTCGGCGATCTCCTGCATGCCGTCATCGGACAGCAGCAAAAGCTGCAGCACTTCCTGCTCCCGTTCCGTCAGATCAAAATATTTTACAAATCTCCCCAGCCGATTCTGACTGGCGGACATTTCATGATTTTCCATTGCTTCGGGAGCCTTTACAATCTGCGTACAACTATAATACCACAGCAGCGCCACGCTGATCAGTACAAACAATACCAGCGCCAGTACTGCCGTCAGGATATGATTTTCTCCATTCAGCAGGCTTACGGAAGCTACTCCTGTGATTACAGCACCCAGATTGTTCGCCGCTCTTCCCATACCTGCCCACAGCCTGCCATCCTGCATGCGATAGGACAGCTGGAAAAATCCGTTCGTAAAAAACACCACGAAAAATCCCGCAGACACATAGAAGATCAACAGTCCCGGCAGAAACGGTCCGCCGCTTTCGATGATCAGCACACATATGGTGGATAGAATCGTCACCGCATACATGATCAGTCCACGATACCTTCCGTTATTCAGATCAAACAGTACTCCTGCCAGTAATCCACTGAGCGCTAAGAACAGTCTCGGCCACTGACCGATATCCATGGTACCCGCTGCATGCGCCAGGGTCACCACATTGTCCAGTGTAGCGAAGATACATGTCATCAGAACAACCGTCACCAGTAATGCCACACCTGCCAGCCGGGGATTTTTCCATGAAATCCGCTCCGCAGTAACACCTTCCTGCGCGTTTTTCACCGACACCGTTTCCCCGTCCTCTGCCTTCTGTCTCCTGTGATATCCAGGCAGTACACTCTGTTCCATTCCGACAGTCAGTATCCACAGCACCACAAAACTTACCGCCAGGAAAATACCTTCCACTGTCTCGCCCCACAACAGATTGTGGTTCAGGAACTGAAGGAGCAGCCCCACAGCATAAGCCACACTCACGATCTTCGCCGGATGCCTGCTTCCCCTAAGCAGCTGTGCCGCCAGGTAATGTGTCCTGCTGCCCAGATATCCCAGTATCAGGAACAGAAAACACCCGCTGCCCAATAGTACCCGGTACCCAGCCCCGGCAAACAGCAGTATATATCCTGCGATCACCGGCACCGGCAAGAAGAATCCCGCTGCCTTGAACGCAGTGGGATTCCCAGATTTGCTTTTCCATTTTTCTATCAGAGAATATGCCAGAAACCCCAGTGCACTGACTCCCAGAATATAGCTCTGCGCCAGCACTACTCCTGTGGGATCCGTATATAACGCCATCCGGTTATCAAACAGATACTCTGTTCCTAAAAATACAAAATAGAAAACAGCTAATGAAAGCATGGTCTCTCCTTAAACAGACTGGAAACCGCCTTCCAGATCCTCGATGATATCATCAATATTCTCCGTACCGATAGACAGACGAATCGTATTACTGTAGATTCCCTGCTCATTCAGTTCTTCCTCAGACAGCTGTGCATGGGTGGTGGAAGCCGGATGGATGACCAGAGACTTCACATCTGCCACGTTTGCCAGAAGTGAGAACAGCTCCAGATTATCACAGAACTTTTTAGCTGTCTCCTTGCCGCCCTTGATCTCGAAGGTGAAGATGGAACCGCCTCCGTTCGGAAAATATTTCTTATACAATGCCTGCTGCTCCGGATCGGTGGATACGGAAGGATGATGCACGCGCTCTACCTGCGGATGATTGTTCAGATACTGTACTACCTTCAGTGCATTCTCCACATGACGCTCTACGCGCAGAGACAGTGTCTCCAGTCCCTGTAAGAAAATAAAAGCATGGAAAGGGGAAATGCAGCCGCCCATATCACGAAGGAGCATTGCACGGATAGCGGTCACAAAAGCCGCGCCCGGTGCCGCCTTGGTGAAAGTCACACCATGATAGCTGGGGTTCGGAGTGCACAGATGAGGGAACTTGCCGCTGCCCTCCCAGTCAAATTTACCATTCTCTACGATCACACCACCTAAGCTGGTGCCGTGTCCGCCGATGAATTTGGTTGCGGAATGTACCACGATATCTGCGCCGTACTCAAAAGGACGTACCAGATAAGGAGTAGCAAACGTATTGTCCACTACCAGAGGAACCTTATGCGCATGGGCGATCTGTGCCAAACGCTCGATGTCTACCACATCAGAGTTGGGATTGCCCAGAGTCTCGATGTAGAGCGCCTTGGTGTTCTCCCGGAAGCTTGCTTCGATCCTGTCATAATCGGAAGGAGCCACGAAAGTAGTGGTCACACCGTAGTCCACCAGGGTATGCGCCAACAGATTGTAGGTTCCGCCGTAAATATTATTTGCAGAAACAATGTGATCTCCCTGTTTTGCCAGGTTCTGGATCGTATAGCAGATGGCTGCCGCTCCGCTGGCTACTGCCAGAGCTGCGGTACCGCCCTCTAATGCCGCAATACGCTGCTCAAAGACACCCTGGGTAGGGTTGCCCAGACGGCCGTAGATCTCACCGGGATCTTCCAGTCCGAAGCGTGCTGCTGCATGGTCGCAGTTGCGGAATACATAAGAAGATGTCTGATAAATGGGAACGGCTCTCGCACCGGTCACGGGATCGGGCTGCTCCTGTCCCACGTGTAACTGTAATGTCTCAAATTTCAAATTACGCTCTGCATAGGGCTTTTTACTCATGTTCTGCCTCATTTCTGCACTTTATGTGCTTATGTATTTTTCTATGATGCCAGGATCAAAAGGTCTAAGCCCACATGCTTGACCCCGACTTTATTTCTATAAAAACATGCTAAAACACATTACAAATTCTGTCAATGTAAAACTTTAGCACAGTACCATGATTTACTTCACCAGCCGATCCTTATACTTCAGCCATTTTCCCGTCCGTATCCTGTTAGTAAACAAAAATGCCCGTACGACCCAGTCCATGGTCATAGCGATCCAGACGCCGATGACGCCGAGTCCCAGACCCTGTCCCAAAATATATGCCATGCCCACACGGCAGAGCCACATGGAAGCGATCGCCACGATCATGGTGAACCTCACATCTCCCGCAGCGCGAAGTGCATTGGACTGCGCAAAGGACAATGGATGCACCAGCATACAACATACACAACTGTAACATAACAGAAAAACAGTTATTTTCATTGTCTCCGGACTCAGATGATAGATTCCGCAGATCGGTCGAGCAAAAATAATCATGGGAATGCCCAGCAGGATCATACAGGCATATGCTACTTTCATCATTTTTTTCAGATAATATAATGCCTGCTCTGTTTCTCCTGCGCCGATGCATTGTCCGATCACAGTGATCATTGCCACACCGATGGCATTGGCAGGGATCTGCTGGAAGCTGGCAATGCTGCCTGTTACGGCATTTGCCGTCGTAGCTGCCATTCCAAATCCGGCGATCAGGCTGGTGGTCAGAAGCTTACCGATCTGGAAAATACTGTTCTCCAATCCGTTCGGTACGCCGATATACAGGATTTTCCCAAGGATTTTGGTATCCAGACGCCAATGATTGCTCATGATGATCTTGTCACTTTTCTTAAGAAGCATTACGATCAGCACCGCAGACAATACTCTGGAAAAAAGCGTGGACAGCGCCGCTCCTGCAGCACCGATTCCAACACCGTAGATCAAAATGGCATTTCCCACTACGTTCACCAGATTTGCCACCAGAGATACCTTCATGGACACCTTGGAATCTCCTACCGCACGGAACAGAGCTGCACCACCGTTATAAATTCCCAGAAAAGGAAAGGACACCGCCACAATATAAAAATAAATTCTTGCAGCACTCATGACATCCGCTTCCACATTGCCGTAAAGCAATGCCAGCAGTCCCTTGTTCCAGATCAGTGCTATCGTCATAAACAGAAGGGCCACACCTCCAACCGCTATAAACAGCTGATTGGAGGCCCGGCCTACCATTTCCTTATCTCCGTGTCCCATGTATTGTGCCGCCACAACCGCACCGCCGCTGGCCATGGCCGTGAACAGACCGATCAATAACACACAGATACTGTCCACCAGGGAGATTCCGGATACCACGGCTTCTCCACAGCTGGCCGCCATCACCGTGTCCGCCATTCCCATTGCAATTGCCAAAAACTGCTCTATGATCAGCGGCCACAATAATTTTTTCAATGCATCCTGTGAAAATAACATTTTTTTATCTTCCGTCATAATTTACATCATTCCTTTATCCTTACATTGACATCTGCCAAAATAACATATGGTCATTGCATTGTAAATAGAAATGTAATTTTATGATTCAGTAACTATTCAGCACCCCATTCGCAAAACCGCCTCTACGAGGCTTTCCTGAATAACATGCTTGCATGTTATTTGCTCATAGTGGTTACTTCGCCCTATAAATAGTATCAAATGCTCTTACGAATGCAAGCATTCGACGCGCATTCAATACTATTTACATGGCTCTGAATAGTTACAGTTCCTGATATACGAAATAATCCGCAGCTACCGAACCGCCAGCCACATCCTGTTCGTTGATGGCAAACAGTCCGTCCTTGACACCGACCCAGCGGCCCGGAGTTGCTTCCACCATCTGCCCCACAGGCTGTAAATTTTCTTCCGTGGTTCCCACGTAGAACGTACGGTAAGTCTCCTTCTCCACCTTCATCTGCATATAGATCACATCACTGTTCCATTCGCCCAGATCAGTGCGTACTTCATCGTCCTTCGTCCAGTTGCCGGTGCGCTGCTGCAAGCTCATTTTACCGTGTATTTTCTGAACTGCAAGTGCTGTATAACATCCGCCCAGCGATACCAGTCCTGCCACATCGCCGTCCTTCATCTGCTCCAGATGCAGACAGGTGGTAATGGAAAATTCCGGTGCCGGCCACTTCTGTAATAACAGATTGCTGATGTCGCACAGCTGTGTCTTCGGATCCGCTGCCTGTGCATAGAGAAAGAGCTGACCGTCTTTCAGATCGTACCATTCCTTTTTATGATTGGCATTCCACTGCCATTGCAGTCCTAAACGATCTCCTTCGAAGAAATCGCTGTCCTCCGGGGTATCGATGGGGTATGTAGCTCCCACTTCCGGCTTCTTATAACGCAGTACCGGCTCCCCGCAGCCGTCCACGGCATTTACTCCGATCACCGGCCAGTCGTTTTCCCAGCGCATGGGCTGTAAATGTACGATACGTCCCGCATTGCCCACATCCTGAAAATGTAAGAACCAGTCCTGTCCGTCCGGGGTATCCACCCAGGCACCCTGGTGAGGTCCGTTGACGGGGGAATTGCCCTGGTGCAGGACAATTTTTTCTTCCCAGGGACCATAAATATTTTTCGACCGCAGTACGGTCTGCCAGCCGGGCTTCACGCCCCCTGCCGGAGCGAAAATATAGTAATAGCCGTTTCTCTTGTACAACTTCGGACCCTCAATGGTAGGCTGGGTCGCATGACCGTCATAGATGAACTGACCGTCATCCAGCACTCCGGAGCAGTCCGGTTCGATGGGAGACATATACAACATGCTCTTGAAGCCGATACGGCTTCTGGCGAAAGCCGTCACCATGTAAGCCTTGCCGTCATCATCCCAGAAAGGACAGGGATCGATCCAGCCCACTACCTTACGCACATAGGCAGGCTCACTCCATTTGCCGAAAGGGTCTGTGGTCTTGCACATCATAATCCCTTCATCCGGCATGGGAATGAATACATAGTAAGTTCCCTCATGGTAGCGGATGGCGGGAGCCCAGGTACCGCAGCCGTGCACCGGCTTGTCATAATAATCAAAGGGAAGCTTATCCATGATGTAATTGATGACCTTCCAGTTCACCAGATCCTTCGAATGCAGCAGCGGCACTGCAGGGGTGTTGCAGAAGCTGGAAGCGATCATAAAATAATCTTCTCCCACACGAATGGCATCCGGATCCGAGTAATCCGTATACAGGATCGGGTTGGTATAGGTGCCGTCGCCCTGATCGGCGATCCACATTTTATGTATCTTCGTCTTGTCCATAGTTTCTCCATTCCGCAGCCTTTTGCCGCTGTTTACTTTATAAAATCAGTATAGCAGATCTTCCGTCATATCGCGTGTCATTTATCATTTTATTTATGACAAATCTTGCATTATCTACACTGCAATGCCATAATAATATGATACCAGGGTCAAAGGTCTAAGCCCACATGAGCTTGCTCATAGGTGGGTGAAAGACCTTAGGACCCGCCCCGATATTCGCATAAAAGTGGGATGATAATCCCACTTTTATGCGAATATTGGGTAGGGTGCTATGTGCCGGTGGCACATGTCTAGCACGGACCGAAGCGGAGCGGAGAAGTGGGAGTGCGTAGCACGGAGCAATCCGCAGGCATCAAAGTCGGGGACTTTTGATCCCGACATCATATAAGAGGAAAATGGAATGAAAAAGTATTTAGGAATCATAGGTCTTATCGCTGTGACGATTATCTGGGGCGGTGGTTTTGTAGCAAGTGATATGGCATTGGAGACATTGACACCATTCCAGATCATGACGATCCGTTTCTTGATCGCAACGATATTTATGGGATTGCTTGCCGGCAGACGCATCGGCACGATCAAAATGCAAGAGCTTAAAAGTGGATTTTTACTTGGAACAGCATTATTTGCGGGTTTTGCCCTTCAGATCATCGCACTCCAGTATACGACACCCTCCAAGAACGCATTTTTAACTGCGACCAATGTGGTGTTCGTTCCGTTTATCGCCCTGGTCATTTATAAGAAAAAAATCCCTGCCAGGAGCCTGTTAGGAGCCGGTATGGCAATTGTGGGAGCAGGAGTCCTGTCCCTGCAAAGTGATTTTTCTGTGAATTTTGGTGATGGACTGACTCTGCTCTGTGCTGTTGGCTTTGCCTTCCAGATATTCCTGACCGGAGAATACGTAGGTAAAATGCAGGCATCAGTCCTGAATTTTTTACAGATGTCCACAGCCTGTGTGCTGTCGGTCGTGGGTCTGGTCATAAGTGGTGATTTTACATTTCAGCCATCCATGAAAAGTATTCTTGCGGTATTATATCTGGGGGTTGTAAGCACATCGATCTGCTATCTGCTTCAGACAATATCACAAAAATATGTGGACGAGACGAAATCAGCGATCATTTTATCCATGGAAGCCGTATTCGGAACAGTGTTTTCTGTGGTCCTGCTGCATGAGAGCGTAACGGCTAAAATGATTGCCGGGTCTGCGCTTATTTTATCGGCGGTGTTGATTTCGGAGATTCAGCCTAAGGCAAAAGAAAGACAGAAGGCATGACTGCAAGATGACAGGCGGAGCTAGGTAAGCTAAGCATTCGTGCAACGGATGCAGACGGGAAATGCCTGGATAGAGCAAGGAATAGAATGGGGTATCATAGAAACTAAGAGGATTCTTCGGAATCCTCTTTTTTGTTGGCAGCAGGCATGTAACGTGGTACAATAAAACAGAAACTATTGCACGTGTATTTTCAGGAGGGGAACATGAAGATAAAATGCGACTGGTGCGGCAGCTGGATCAACGATTTTGATCAGGTCTGCCCGAATTGCGGCGGTGTCAATAACAATTACAACCGCCATGCCAACGGTGTACCGCAGACCATTGAGGAACTGAAGGCCTGGGCGAAGGAGATGAACCTTCCGCTTGAGGAGATGCGGACCTTTATCGGAGAGGATTACAAGGGAGCCAAAGCCTTCGGTATTTACAAGGACGAGACCGATGGCACCTTTGTAGTCTATAAGAACAAGGAAGACGGCACTCGTGCGGTACGTTACAAGGGAAGCGACGAAGCCTATGCGGTCAACGAGCTTTACCAGAAGATGAAGGAACGGGTGGCAGTGCAGAAGGCACATCAGCAACCGAAGGCTGCAAAACCGGCTTCCAGTGCTTCTGTTGCTGCACAGCAGAGACAATCGGGAAAAAACTTGTCAAAAGCTCTATTTCCCATTTGCCTGATAACAATAGTGGCGATCATAATATTGTCGGTTGGTTTTGCACTCATAGGGGAAAGCGGACCGGATACCGGTTACTACACTTATGGAGGCCGGAGCTATTACTATTATGGGGACTGGTATGAGTGGGAGAATGATTCCTGGCAATATGCACCGTACGAATCCTGGATGGACAGTGACTATGAGAGTTACTACGATTCTTACAGCTATGACAGCGGTGCGGACTATGAGGATTTTGCGGATTCCTCGTATTACACCCCTTATGATGACAGCGGCGATGATGACGATAGCTGGGATGATGACAGCTGGGACTCCGGTTGGGATTCCGGCGACAGCTGGGACTTTGGTTATGATGACTGGGGCTCTGACTGGTAAAATGTGATACAGAATACATACAAAGGGAAGTCTAGGGGAGGCTTCCTTTGCTTTGTAATCAATAAGGAACCGGATATAGGGAGAATTATGAAAAAAACAATAACAGCAGTAGTATTTGATATGGACGGTGTCCTCTTTGATACCGAGAGAATATACATGGAGTGCTGGAGAGAAGCGGCAGAGCCTACGGGACTTAAAAATGTGGATGAAATCTCCAAAGCCTGCATCGGCAGAACCTTACAGGGCACGAAGGAAGTATTCGAGGCAGCAAAGGCAGAGCAGGGCATTGATATCTCCTTTGAAGAATTGCATGAGGACTGCAGTCGTAGATTTAAGGAAAAGGAAGAACGGGATGGCCTTCCGGAAAAGCCCGGCGTACATGAGATCCTGGAGTATTTAAAAAAGCAGGGTATTCCCGTAGCACTTGCTTCTTCCACGCGAAAAGCGGCAGTGATGGAGCATTTGGACAGAGCAGGTATCACATCTTATTTTCAGAAAATTATCTGCGGCGACATGGTGGAACACGGCAAGCCTGCACCGGATATTTATCTGAAGGCATGTGAGGAACTGGGCGTTGCACCCGGGCAGGCACTGGCAGTGGAGGATTCCTTCAACGGTATCCGATCCGCCTATGCGGCAGGCTTATATACGGTGATGGTGCCGGATCAGCTGCCGCCCACAGAAGAGATTCTTGCGATGGTAGACAAAAAGTGTGACAGCCTGACCGAGCTTCAGGCACAGCTGCCGGAGCTTCTGGCGGTGTGCGGGGACTGAGGATCATTCTACTGCGGCATGGAACCACAGTACCTTACAGCAGTCACAGGAGGGATCCCGCCTGATCACATGATCCGTGTGAGCCGGTACCATAAAGGCGGTACCGGGCAGCAGAGGGATTTCTTCGCCACCGACGAGAGCATATCCTTTTCCGTCCAATACGAAGAAGCCTTCCTGATCGTCATGCTTTTGCGGCATGTGATATTCTGTGCTGCGATAGAGGGATACGCCCATGCGACACCCTTTTACACACCCCTGGTCTTCATCTAACAGAGTGTGCCCGGTGCGTTCGGGCATTTTGGCTATAATGGAATCTAAAGTAGTATAAGGAATCATTTGTATGCCTTTCTATGGATGTGATGTAACGATTCAGGTACCATATTTTTAATAACAGTGTAGCAGACTGAGAGAGGAAAAACAATAGACTGCCTGTTAGGGCAGAGTAAAGGAATATAAAAATGGAAGAAAAAGAGACAATACACCCCGTTGAGATCACATGGGAAGAACTACAGTCCCGGGACCTTGACCGATACATCCTGGTGGATACCAGAGGGGATGAAGCAGTAAACTATGGAATGATCCCCGGAGCCATTGCAATCCCCGAATGTGAACTGGTGGACAAGCTGGCTGCGGCAGCAGGGGATAAAAAAGTGATCCTGTATTGCAGCCGTGGACAGAACAGTAAAGTGTCTGCAGAATATTTCCGGGAACAGGGAATGGACGTCTACAGTTTACAGGGCGGCTATACCGGGTGGCTTCTGAACCTGATGCAGAAGGAACAGCCCGGAGAAAAAGAAAACGAGCGGGCACGGGAGATTGAAAAAAGCATCCGCAAAAAATTCCATAAAGTCCTGTTTTCCCGATTTGCCAAAGCTATCAATGAGTACGACATGATCCGGGAGAACGACAAGATCGCCGTATGTATCTCCGGCGGTAAGGATTCCATGCTGATGGCAAAGCTGTTCCAGGAGCTGAAGCGTCACAACAAGTTCCCCTTTGAACTGGTATTTTTAGTGATGGATCCCGGTTACAGTGAGGCGAACCGTAAGATTATCGAGAACAATGCGAAGCTGATGGACATTCCCATCACAATTTTTGAATCCCAGATATTTGACGCAGTGTATGATATCGAGGATTCGCCCTGCTATCTGTGTGCGAGAATGCGCAGAGGCTATCTCTACAGTCACGCAAAGGAGCTGGGGTGCAATAAGATCGCTCTGGGACACCATTACGATGATGTGATTGAGACGATCCTCATGGGGATGCTGTACGGTGGACAGGTGCAGACCATGATGCCGAAGCTGCACAGCACGAATTTCGAGGGCATGGAGCTGATCCGTCCCATGTATCTGATCCGCGAGGACGACATCAAACACTGGAGAGATTACAACGATCTGCATTTTATCCAGTGTGCATGCCGTTTTACCGATACCTGTACCACCTGCCGTACCGATGGCAGCAGTCCCTCCAAACGTATGGAGATCAAGAACCTGATCGCTTCCCTGAAGCAGACCAATCCCTTTATCGAAGGGAATATTTTTAAGAGCGTGGAGAATGTCAACCTGCGCACGATCATCGCCTATAAAGAGGACGGCGTGAAACATCATTTCCTGGAGCATTATGACGAATGGAAATAGGAGCTTTTCACTTGACGCCCGAGGTGTGATTATTCTATAATAATATGATACTGGAAATGCGAGAATTGCAATTTTACAGGCATCATACGCCAGAGGAGAAGCTATGATCAAGAGTATGACGGGATTTGGCAGATGTGAGACTGCCGAGAATAACAGAAAGTTTACCGTAGAGATGAAGTCTGTGAATCATCGCTACCTTGATGTGAACATCAAAATGCCGAAGAAACTGAATTTCTTCGAGTCTGCGATCCGCAGTGAACTGAAGAATTACATTTCCAGAGGTAAAGTGGATCTGTTCATTACTTATGAAGATTTTTCCGAAAACACGTCCAGCGTCCGTTACAACAAGGAACTGGCAGCGGAGTATCTGGGATACCTGAAGCAGATGGCCAGCGATTTTGATCTGGATTGTGATATCAGGGTGTCCACCCTGTCGAAGTATCCGGATGTCTTCGTGATGGAAGAGCAGGATATCGACGAGGAAGAGCTGTGGAAGGAACTGCAGAGAGCCTTAAAGGGTGCCTGCGAGATGTTTGTGCAGACTCGGATCACCGAAGGGGAACATCTTCGGGATGATCTGATCGCGAAACTGGACGGCATGCTGAAGCTGGTAGATTTCATTACAGAGCGTTCTCCCCAGATCATCACGGAGTATCGTCAGAGACTCGAAGACCGGGTGAAGGAACTGCTTTGTGATACCACGGTGGACGAAGGAAGACTTCTCACGGAAGTGACGATCTTTGCGGATAAGGTGTGCGTGGATGAAGAACTGGTGAGACTGCGCAGCCACATTGAGACCACGAAGAATACACTGGTAGCCGGTGGCAGCATCGGAAGAAAATTAGACTTTCTGGCGCAGGAGATGAATCGCGAAGCCAATACGATTCTGTCTAAGTCTAATGATCTGGAGATCTCCAACTGTGCCATTGAGTTAAAGACCGAGATCGAAAAAGTCAGAGAGCAGATACAGAATATTGAATAATGGGCTGCGAAGCAGTGAAGAGCACGATATCGTGCGGTTATGTGAATGAGGACTGTATGACCACGAAAGGCGATACAATGAACCGACTGATCCATGTGGGATTTGGAAATATTGTGAATACAGATAAGATCATCGCTATAGTAAGTCCGGAATCCGCACCTATCAAACGTCTGGTTCAGAAGGCAAAAGAATCCGGGACTGCAATCGATGCCACACAGGGACGCAGGACGAAATCCGTACTGGTCATGGAGAACAGTCAGATCGTGCTGTCTGCACTTTTACCCGAGACGATTGCGGGAAGAGCACAGGCGCTGTGGCCGGACGAAGAAAAAGAGGACAGTGAAGAAGATGCAGAATAAGGGAATATTGATGGTGATCTCCGGATTCTCCGGAGCCGGCAAAGGAACACTGGTGAAAAAGCTGTTATCGGAATATGACAATTATGCATTGTCTATCTCCATGACTACCAGAGGACCGCGTGAAGGAGAACAGGACGGAAGAGAATATTTCTTCCGCACCAGAGAACAATTTGAAGAAAATATTGCAAAAAACGGATTTATCGAGTATGCTCAGTATTGCGGCAATTATTACGGAACGCCGAAAGCATATGTGGAAGAGCAGATGCAGGCAGGCAAGGATGTGATCTTAGAGATCGAGATTCAGGGAGCCATGAAGATCAAGGAACAGTTCCCTGAGAGCCTGTTACTGTTCGTTACCCCTCCCAGTGCAGAAGAACTGCAGAAGAGACTGGTGGGCAGAGGAACCGAGACAGCCGATGTGATCGCACAGAGACTGGCGCGGGCTTATGAAGAATCAGAAGGCATGGACGCCTATGATTATATAGTAGTGAACGACGATCTGGACGAGTGTGCTGCAGCGGTACAGAAGTATGTGGAAGCAGCGAAAAATGTACCGTCCCGTCGTGTAGAATTTATCACAGAGATCAGAGAGGAACTGAAAGGTTTCGCGAAAGGAGCAAAATAAAATGTTACATCCCTCTTATACCGACTTAATGAAAGTAGTAAACAGCGAGGTAGAACCCGGTGAAGCACCCGTAGTCAACAGCCGTTATTCTATCGTTATGGCAACTGCCAAGAGAGCAAGACAGATCATCGCAGGCGACGAGCCTCTGGTAACAGCTAAGGTGGATAAGCCCCTGTCTATCGCAGTAGAAGAGCTGAATCAGGGTAAGATCAAGATCCTTGGTGATGATGAGGAAGCATAAGACGCATGAAGATATTGTTTGTATCCCTGGGCTGTGACAAGAACCTTGTCGATTCTGAGAAGATGCTTGGCATGCTCCAGGAAAAGGGTTATACCTTCACGGATGATGAAGCAGAGGCAGATGTTGTAGTGGTAAACACCTGCTGCTTTATCGGCGATGCCAAGGAAGAAAGTATCAATACATTATTACAGATGGGAGAACTGAAGGACAGCGGACAGGTTAGAGCACTGATCGCTGCCGGGTGTCTCGCCCAGCGCTACCGTGAGGAGATCCAGAAGGAGATCCCACAGGTGGACGCCATTATCGGAACCACTGCTATTGATGAGATCGTAGCTGCCCTGGAGGAGATCCTGGCAGGACAGAAACAGAACCATTATGAAGACATTAATGCCGCCCCTGTGACAGAGACCAACCGCGTTGTCACTACAGGCGGACATTTTGCGTATCTGAAAATTGCAGAAGGCTGTGACAAACACTGCACCTACTGTATTATTCCGAAGGTCAGAGGCAATTACCGTAGCGTCCCCAAGGAGAGTCTGTTAAAAGAAGCCAGAGAACTTGCGGACAAGGGCGTCCGGGAGCTGATCCTGGTAGCACAGGAGACCACGCTGTACGGTGTGGATCTGTATGGGAAAAAGGAACTGCCCGGACTCTTACATGAACTGGCACAGATTCCCGGCATTTACTGGATCCGTATTTTATACTGTTATCCGGAGGAGATCACGGATGAACTGATCGATGCTATTGCAGAAGAACCCAAGGTCTGCAACTATCTGGATATTCCCATCCAGCATGCTTCCGACAATGTGTTGAAACGAATGGGCAGACGTACCGACCAGGCAGAGCTTCGTGCTATCATTGGGAAGCTTCGGGCGAAGATCCCCGATATCTGCTTACGTACCACACTGATCAGCGGATTCCCCGGAGAGACCCAGGAGGATTTTGAGGAGCTGTATCGGTTTGTCAATGAGATGGAATTCGACCGTCTGGGTGTATTCCCTTATTCTCAGGAGGAAGATACTCCCGCCGCCACCATGGAAGACCAGGTGCCGCAGGAAGTCAAGGAATTCCGGAGAGATGAACTGATGGAATTACAGCAGGCAATCGCTTTTGACAAGGCAGAGGATATGGTAGGACACATCCTGACTGTAATGATCGAGGGCAAGGTTGCGGACGAAGAGACTTATGTTGCAAGAACATACAGAGATGCCCCCAATGTGGACGGATATCTGTTCGTGAATACTTCAGCGAATCTGATGACCGGAGATTTTGTCAAGGTTCTGGTTACGGATTCCAATGAATATGATCTGATAGGAGAAATATACCATGAGTAAAATGAATCTGCCCAACAAGCTGACTATTTTTCGCGTGATCCTGATCGTACCGTTTATTATCCTGTTACTGGGAGGTCATGCCGGATGGTTCGGCGACAACACTTTCGTGACGGATATGATCGCACTGGCCATCTTCATCATTGCCAGCCTCACTGATCTGATCGACGGTAAGATTGCAAGAAAATATAATCTGATCACCGACTTCGGTAAGTTCATGGATCCCCTGGCGGATAAGCTGTTAGTATGTTCCGCCATGATCGCACTGATCGAGATGAACCGTATCCCTTCCTGGGTGGTCATCATTATCATCGCCAGAGAGTTCATCATCAGCGGCTTCCGTCTGATCGCCTCCGACAATGGCGTAGTCATTGCCGCAAGCTACTGGGGCAAGTTCAAGACCACCTTCCAGATGATCATGATCTGCCTGATGATCGCCAATTTCCCGCAGCTGCAGATCCTTACGGATATCATTATGTGGATCGCACTGATCCTCACTGTGGTGTCTTTGATCGATTACCTCGTGAAGAATAAGGATGTCATGAAGAACACGAAATAAATTGAGAGTTTACGCGAGCATAGCCGTCGGCCGCTCGGGGAGTTCTGTTTGTATTAAAAACGCCATTTTTGCTAAAAAAATACAAAAACATGAGATTTTGCCATGTAAAAAGCTGTTATTTTCGCTGAGCGTGCAAAATGAAGAAATTCCGTACAAAAATTCCTGATTTAGGAACTTTTTTGTACGGAATTCATTGTTGCACGGGGCGTAATCAACAAATTTAGTCAATTAAGCCCCGGTAGTTTACGTTACGCGGGGCATAATCAACAAAGTTAGTCAATTAAGCCCCGGCAGTCTATGTTACGCGGGGCGTAATCAACAAATTTAATTAATTAAGCCCCGGCAGTTTACATTACGCGGGGCTTAATCAACAAATTCAGTCAATTAAGCCCCGGCAGTTTATGTTACGCGGGGCGTAATTATCAATTATAGTCAATTAAGCCCCGGTAGTTTATATTGTGCGGGGCGTGATCATCAATTATAGTCAATTAAGCCCCGGGAGTTTATGTTATGCGGGGCGTAATCATCAATTATAGTCAATTAAGCCCCAGGAGTTTATGTTATGCGGGGCGTGATCATCAATTATAGTCAATTAAGCCCCGGCAGTTTATGTTACGCGGGAGCGTAATCAACAAATTTAGTCAATTAAGCCCCGGTAGTTTTATTCATAGTGTGGGTATCAGCAATGAAACAAGCTTCCCATACCCACAAACTATTCACGCTGAGGCGGAAGAAGGGCACAGGCGGGCGTTCGCCCGGTCTACGGCAACCCTACGTTACGAGCCATGCACCCAATTCATAAATGTGTCGCAAAGGGCGCTCCACATTTATTGGCGGTTCTCCGCAATGAGCCACGCTATTCATAAGATTGTCAGCAAAAAATGCTGCCAATCGTATTTCTCTTCGCGGCGTTCGCCGCATCACGGCAAAAATAAAAACCGTGATTTGTGAGCAAGCTCCCAATCACGGTTCTTATTTTGCCTATGCGTGGCTCATTGCTCGCGTAAACTCTCAATCTACCTAATCATTTAAAGCCATCTGTTTTAACTTCGAGAACAGATTCTGCACCGGTTTCACGGACAGGATTAGTAATGTTACTGCCGCTTCAGCGAAGATATAGATCGCATTGTAGGCGAGGGAATAGGGCAGGGGATCCCAGCCTTCCCAGGCATACGCCCCGAAGAAGATCCATCCGGAGATCACGGCGAACACATATCTGCCCAGCACAGCGGTGATATATCCTTTCAGCAGTCCGAACTTCGCATTGGAGAAGAGCCCGGACAATCCCAGAGCACCGAAAGCCAAAATGTAATCAACGATCAACTGCATGGGATACAATACATAAGGATCGATGAGAAGCTGTAACACACCGTAAGCTACGCCGGTGGCAATACCTGCACCCAGACCGAACCAGTAACCGGGCAGGCAGATCACCAGCATGGACAGAAGCGTAATGGAACCGCCGGTAGGAAAATGGAACAGCTTGATGTTAGACAGCACGGTTCCAAGAGCGATTGCCATAGCGCAAAAAGCCAGCTGCTTTACGGTCAGCTTACCGTGAGCCATTTTCCGGTCACCGTCGTCAGAGCCGGTCTTATTTCTCTGCTTACGGGCAAATACAACGGCCACAGCCAGCAGAGCAATCAGGACAACCACTAACAGGACATTGCCCAGAGAAGTGGGGACATAAGTAGTCTCGCCCCAGTCATTCACAACAACATTGTACAACATAAAAAAATCCTCCTTCGTATGCGCGAGGAGGGACAACATCGTATCCATGCAAAAATTACAGTCTTGAACGGCACTCTTATAATGTACGGTTCTCATACACTGTTATCAGCAGTGTATATGTAGACGATAACTGCATGAAATCTATGCTTCCTTACGCCGGTATTATCCGGTTCAAGTAGTGAGGGTTAGAAGTGATGGCATAGTTTTACAGCACTTCAATCTCAGCGATGCGCTCCCCTAGCGGAATATAATATTTACTTCCTTACTATATTGCTTTATCGTGACAGTGTCAAGCTTAGAGAAAAGTTTTTAATACTTGCAGCACGCCGTTTTCCCAATAAGGTGCACAGGTTCCCTTTGCGGCAGCGATTACTTCCTCTCTGGCGTTGGATACCGCATAGCTGGTTCCGGCGCTCTCAAGCATTTCTATATCATTTAGATTGTCTCCGAAAGTGCAGGTCTCATCCGGGGCAATGCCAAGATATTCCTGAAGAAAGCGAATAGCGGTTCCTTTGTTGACACCTAACGGGTTACAGTCCATCCATTCTTTGCCGGAGGAAGCGATTTTAGCCTTGGTCTGCCAGGTGGGAGTGAAAAGAGGGGCGCACATTTCTTCACATGCCGAAGGGTGATATACAGTGAATTTGATCACGTTGTCCACAGGTGTTTTTAACAGATCCGGAACTTCGCGGATATCATATCCGTAGGAATCTGTGAGCCATCGGAACATGCGGCTTCCGGCATCTTCCGCCAGACAATAGTCCGGGGTGGCAATAAAACAATCACAGTCCGGCAGGTTGTTTCGGACTGTTTCGCACATCCCATGCCAGACATCTTCGGGCAGAGTGTGGACTTTTAAAATTTTGTGCGGGGTACGGACTACCGTGCCGCCGTCCGTGATATAGAGAAGCTTATCCCGTATGGGAGCAAAAAGCTTCCGTTCACTGATAAATTGTCTGCCGGAACAGGCAACGAAAATGATTCCTTTTTCGGTGAGTTTATCAATCACAGTCATATATTCGGGATCCAGCATCAGCGTACCGTCTTTTAGCAGCGTACCGTCAATGTCGGTTGCAATCAATTTGATCATAGCTCCTCCTGTTAATGGAAAGTATGCTATGATTATAGCCTATCTGTAAGCGGATTGGCAATGACATCCGCAAGTTTGACATCCTCAAGATAGATAAAACAGTTGGAAAAACGGAAAAAATATAGTATCGTAGATTGTAAAGATAAAGAAGCGGTAAAAAGGCGGTAAGAAACAGATAAGGGATAGACAAGAAACCTGAAGAAGCAACAGGAACCGGGCATAGAAGGGTTAACGATAAGAATGAAGAAATTAATTATAGGAATTCTGGCACATGTGGATGCCGGCAAGACGACACTGGCGGAAGGCCTTTTATATACCTGCGGAACGATCCGCAAGGCAGGAAGAGTGGATCACGGAGATGCTTTTCTGGACAATGGGGACATGGAGAGGAAGAGAGGCATCACGATCTTTTCCAAGCAGGCGAGAATCCAGTGGAAAGATGTGGATATCACACTGTTAGATACCCCGGGACATGTGGATTTTTCCGCTGAAATGGAGAGGACACTGCAGGTACTGGATGCAGCGATCCTTGTGATCGACGGTAGCGACGGCGTGCAGGGGGATGTATACACACTGTGGAGATTATTGAAAAGGTATGAGGTTCCGGTATTTTTATTCGTAAATAAAATGGATCAGCCGGGCACCGAGCGCGACAAAATATTGACCGAACTGCAAAGTAAGCTGGATGGCAATATTGTAATCGTTGAAAATATCATGGTGCAGGAGAAATACGGAGAAAATCGTGAGCAGGAACTGGAACATGCCGCTATGTGCAGCGAAGCACTGATGGAGGAATATCTGGAGACCGGAGACTTGCAGCCGGAGAGTATGGCATTCACCGTGGCGCAGCGGAAGCTGTTTCCCTGCTTTTTTGGATCGGCGTTGAGGCAGGAAGGCATAGAAAAGCTGTTGGACGGGCTGAATTTCTATCTGCCGGAACCGGAATATTCACAGGAGTTTGGAGCCAGAGTCTATAAAATCGGCAGAGATACGGCGGGGAACCGTCTGACGTATCTGAAAGTCACCGGAGGGACTCTTCGGGTCAAAATGATGATCGGTAATGAGAAAAGCAGTGCCGGGGAAGAGACCTGGGAGGAAAAGGCAGACCAGCTGCGCCTGTACAACGGAGGAAGCTATGAGACCGCAGACAGCGTGCCGGCGGGAGAAGTCTGCGCGATCACGGGACTCACGAAGACATTTGCAGGACAGGGACTGGGCTATGAAAGCGAGAATCTGGCACCGGTGTTGGAACCGGTATTGACATACAGACTGAGTTTCCCCCCGAATGTGGATCCGGTGACAGCGCTCGGAAAGCTCAGACAGCTGGAAGAAGAGGAGCCGCAGTTACATGTATTATGGCAGGAGGAAAAGCGGGAGATACATATGCAGGTCATGGGGCAGGTGCAGATGGAGATCCTGAAAAATATCCTGTGGGAGCGCTTCGGACTGGAAGCGGAATTCGATGCGGGAAGTATTGTCTATAAGGAGACGCTGGCGGAGCCGGTGGAAGGCATCGGACATTTTGAACCCCTGCGACATTATGCGGAAGTACACCTGCTGCTAGAACCCGGTGAACGGGGCAGCGGACTGCAGTTCGCATCTGCATGCAGTGAGGATATGCTGGATCGGAACTGGCAGAGACTGATCCTGACTCATTTGGAGGAAAAAAGGCATGTGGGAGTGCTCACCGGATCGGAGATCACAGATCTTCGGATACTGTTGATTGCCGGCAAGGCACATACTAAGCATACGGAAGGCGGGGATTTCCGGCAGGCAACTTATCGCGCCATCCGCCAGGGACTGCGCAGTGGAAAAAGTATTCTGCTTGAGCCGTGGTTTTCCTATCGGCTGGAAGTACCGACAGAGAATCTCGGCAGAGCAATGTCAGATATCACCAGGATGAACGGACGATTCGATCCGCCGGTGACTGAAGGAAACAACAGCGTACTGACGGGCAGTGTGCCGGTGGCAACCATGCGGGATTACGCCAGAGAAGTAGCTTCCTATACCAAAGGACACGGCAGACTGTCCTGTAGCCTGCAGGGGTACGAGCCCTGCCATAATACGGAAGAGGTGATGGCACAGACGAATTACGATCCGGAGGCGGATACTGTCAATCCTACCGGTTCCGTATTCTGCGCTCACGGAGCCGGTTTCCAGGTGCCCTGGGATCAGGTGCCGGAATACGCCCATGTGGAGAGCGGCTGGGTACCGGATTCGGAGGAGAATGCAGAGTCTGGTGATGACGCTTTACAGGGAATGCCGGCAGTGAACAGACGGCAGGGAGCTGTACGTCAGACGGGCGGCGGCACAGAGCGTGTCATATCTCAGGAGGAGATCGAAGAGATCTTCCGTCGGACCTATGGGAAACGGGCAGAGGATTCCCACAGATTCCGAAGATATCATACTTCTTCCGGCAGCCGCAGCAACTATACGAGCAGCCAGACGGACAGCGTGCGGACACCGAAGGCCAAAGCAGGCCCTCAGGAAAAACCGGAAGAATATCTGCTGGTGGACGGCTATAATATTATTTTCGCATGGCCGGAGCTGCGGGAGCTTTCGAAGATCAACCTGGACAGCGCCAGGGATAAGCTGATGGATATCCTGTGCAATTATCAGGGCTATCAGGGATGCCGGCTGATCCTGGTCTACGATGCTTATAAGGTGAAGGGGAATCCCGGATCCACCATGAAATATCATAATATAGAAGTGGTCTATACGAAGGAAGCGGAGACCGCAGACCAGTATATTGAGCGCACAACGCATGAGCTGGGAGCAAAACCGCAGAAATACCGCGTGACGGTAGCTACCTCAGATGCCCTGGAGCAGATGATCATCTGGGGCAACGGTGCCACGAGGATGTCGGCACTTGGGCTGAAGGCAGCGGTGGAGGCGGCCGGGGCGGAATATTTTGAATAAATAAGGGAGTTTTAACGGACTAAAAAAAGAGTAGTCTATACCTGTCAGATCGGGGATGACCCGATGGAAAACGTATCATGTATGAATAGAAAGAGGTATAGATTATGAGAAGACAGGCTGTTTCCAATGTTGCATTTTATGTTGTCACTGTTGTATTGATCCTGATCATTGTATTGTGCGTGGGAGGAACCGCCAGAAGCGAAAGCCGGGATGAGGCACAGCGGGTAGAGAACAGAGTGCAGGAACAGCAGCTGCTTACGGATGTAAGACAATATCTGAAGAATAACGGGTATACGAACAGCGGCGTCACTCTGACGTATGTGACAGATGCTGCCGGCGATCCGGAGTATACTTTCACGATCCATCATAAGAGGATCAATGACATGAGCGAAGAGGAACGGGAAGCCTTCAGTGCAGAGCTTATGCAGGCATGCAATGCTTCCGGCAGTTACATCATCTCTTACGAATATCTTTTGACAGATTTTTAAGGGAGACATGACATTTTTCAAAATAGGGGTTATACTGTTACCATATGCCGCAGCAGAGGCGATGGGAAAGGAGAAGGACAGATGACATTTATTCCCAAACCACATGAGATATATAAGCATTTTAAAGGGAATCTGTACCAGATCGTCACGATAGCACAGCATTCGGAGACCGGAGAGCAGCTGGTGATCTATCAGGCAATGTACGGAGAGTTCAAGATCTATGCGAGACCGCTTGCGATGTTTACGAGCGAAGTGGATAAGGTCAAATACCCTGAGGTGCAGCAGAGATTCCGCTTTGAATTACAGGGTGCGGATGCGGACAGACAGATACGTGAGACCGATGAAGTGAACGGTGGGCAGACGACAACACAGGCAGTGCCGACAGCAACAGCGCAGGACGCGGCGATTTGGACAGCGCAGGCAGCAGCGGTGCAGGACGCGGCGACTGTGGCAGCACAGGCAACAGCGCAGCCGGCATCTGTAGAGACACAGCCGGAGGAGCCCGAACTGGATCCTTTGGTATTGGAATTTTTGGATGCGGATTCTTATGAGCAGAAGTTAAATATTCTCGCAGGATTACATCACCGGATCACCGATGAGATGATCACGACCATGGCGATCGCCTGCGATATCGAAGTAAATGACGGTGAGACAGAGGAACGTTATGAAGAACTGAAAAACTGCCTGCTCACCATGGAGAAGTTTGAATGCAATCGTCTGAGATAGACATTAGTGAAAATTTAACAGATTTTAAGGAAATCTTTAGGAAAGGTGACCTTCTTGCGATTCCCAAACCACTTTTAAAATGGTATGATAATAATCGCAGGATCCTTCCCTGGAGAGAACAGCCCACACCCTATCGCGTATGGGTCTCTGAGATCATGCTACAACAGACCAGAGTGGAAGCGGTGAAGCCCTATTTTCAGAGATTCATGGATACCCTGCCGGATATTGCAGCATTAGCGGAAGCGCCGGAGGAGATTCTGTTAAAGCTGTGGGAAGGTCTGGGCTATTATAACAGGGTGCGGAACCTTCAGAAAGCGGCAATTCAGATCGTGGAAGACTACGGCGGCAGAATGCCGGATTCTTATGAAGAATTGCTGAAATTAAAAGGAATCGGAAGCTATACGGCGGGAGCTGTATCTTCTATTGCTTACGGAAGACCGAATCCGGCGGTGGATGGCAATGTGCTCAGAGTGATCTCCAGAATACGTAAGGATGAGCGGTGCATCTCCGAGGACAAGGTGAAAAAGTCCGTGGAGAAGGATCTGTGGGAGGTTATACCGAAGGACAGACCCGGGGATTTTAACCAGGCAATGATGGAGATCGGAGCCTGCGTGTGTATTCCAAACGGTGCCCCTCATTGTGAGGAGTGTCCGCTCAGGCAGATCTGTCTGGCATACGAAGATGGAACGCAGCAACAGTACCCGAATAAGGCAAAGGCAAAGGAACGGACCATAGAGGAGAAGACGATCCTTATTATCCGGGATGCGGAGCTTGCGGTGCTGCACAAGCGGCCGGCTAAGGGGCTGCTCGCCGGAATGTATGAGTTTCCGTCAATGAAGGGATTCTGTACGGCGGAAGAAGTGAAGGAATATCTGACAGAGAACGGACTGCAGGTACTCAGGATCCAGCCGTTAGAGGATGCAAAGCATATTTTCTCCCACAGGGAATGGCATATGAAGGGATACCTCATCCGGGTGGATGAGCTCGCACCGAAGAAGGCGGGACCGGATTCTGCAGACTGGATCTATATTGAACCCCGGGAGACGAAAGACAGATATCCCATTCCTTCGGCATTTGCAGTCTATGCGAAGGGTCTACGCATGCAGCTTGGAATCCCAAGAGAGGAAGGCTGACAGCCGGGCGGCAGCACGGAACGATCCTACACAAGGCCTTTCATCGACTTATGAGCAAGCTCATGTGGGCTTAGACCTTTTGACACTGGTATCATTGTATATAAGAAAGGACAGCGATATGAAATTACTTTCCATAGCAATTCCCTGCTACAATTCTGAAAAGTATATGAGAAAATGTATTGATTCTCTGCTCATCGGCGGTGAGGATGTAGAGATCCTGATCATTGATGACGGATCCACCAAGGATCGTACCGCAGAGATCGCAGATGAATATGAGGCACAGTTCCCTACCATTGTCCGTGCTATCCATAAGGAGAACGGAGGACATGGCTCCGCAGTGAATACCGGAATTGCCAATGCCAAGGGACTGTATTTTAAAGTAGTGGACAGCGATGACTGGGTGAAGCAGGATGCATATTTTAAGATTCTGGACACTCTGCGGGAGCTGGCAGGAGGCGGTCAGGCACTGGACATGCTCATCAGCAATTATGTCTATGAAAAAGAAGGCGAGCGCCGTAAAAAGGTGATCCAGTATCGCCATATTCTGCCGGTGGAGAAGATGTTTACCTGGGCAGACTGCCATCATTTTATCAAGGGACATTACATATTGATGCATTCCGTGATCTTCCGTACCAGGCTGCTCCAGGAATGCGGACTGAAGCTTCCCGAGCATACCTTCTATGTAGATAATCTGTATGTATTCGAGCCGCTTCCCTATGTGAAGAATATGTATTATCTGGATGTGAATTTCTACAGATATTATATAGGAAGACAGGATCAGTCCGTGAACGAGACGGTCATGATCTCCAGGATCGACCAGCAGATCCGTGTGACCAGGCTGATGATCGATTATCTCGTAGACAAAAAAGCAGAACTGGTCAAAAACAGACGCCTGTATCAGTATATGCGCAATTATTTAGAGATCATCATGACAGTATCCTCTGTGCTGCTGATCCGTTCCGGCACTCCTGAGCATCTGGAGAAAAAGAAAGAGCTGTGGGAGTACCTGAAAGAAAAAGACAAGAGACTCTACCTGTGGATGCGTAACGGCATCATGGGTGGAACCATGAATCTGCCCGGAAGAGGCGGTCGTAAGATTTCCGTGGAGGGATATAGAATCTGTCAGAAGTTGTTCGGATTTAACTAGTCAGGACTTTATTTCTGATAAGCCAGAAAAAGCTTTAAAAGTCTGAGCGCATAATCACGTTCTCTTTGTTCGGAATTATTCAGCATAGTTAAAATAGCGGATACTTCGGCTGTTTGCCCGGGGTATCCGTTTTCTTCGATTTCTTTTCCGTAAATAATATAATCCAGTGACATATCTAAAGCTTCGGAAAGTGCCATCAGAGTTTCTACACTCATACCACAGCTGCCACGTTCAATATCGGCATAATATTTAGCGGCACGGTCTATTTTTTCAGCCATTTCATCCTGCGTGAACCCCAACAGGTTTCTTTTTTGACGAATTCGGTCACCGGCAGCCAATCGATCGTATGTTTTTTTCATTCATACCTCCAATAGTATAAACCCCATGAAATTCCCCATATTGTTTTGCACTACGTACTACAGTGTCTCCCAATTCGGTCCGTGCTAAAGCAACATCATCCTATTTACATTATGAAGACCGTAAACTATTGACAATACCAGCTTTAAACGTATATAATGGTTACGTTTAAAACAGAAGATAAAATTACGTTAAAAACGTAGCGGCAGAGGAAATTCTTACAATAGCCCGGAAAAGTCCGGAAAGAGGAAGTACAAATGAAGAAAAAAATTATTTTCGTAATCGCGGGCGTGGCCGGTCTGGCTATGGCTTATTTTTTAGCGAGCGGAATCTCTCATATCATCTATAATCGTCCGACGGACAATGCGGCTGCCGAAACTGAGAGCTCAACGGAAAGCACCGAACAGGGCACCGAGGAAGCCAAAGCTGCCATGACCGAGGATGAGATCAACGAAATGCTGTCAGGCATGAAGGCAACGGAGACGGCAGAGACTGAGACAGCAGTAGAAGAGCGGAGCGAAGTCGTCCCTGTGAAGTTCGAAGAACTTCAGGCAGTGAATCCGGATGTCTATGCCTGGATCACAGTGCCCGGTACCGATATTGACTATCCGATCTTACAGCATGCATCCGACAATTCCTATTATCTCATGCACAATATTGACGGTTCTTATGGGTATCCTGGCTGCATCTATACCGAGAATCTTAATAGTAAGGACTTCACAGACAATAATACCGTGATCTATGGACACAATATGAAGAACGGCTCCATGTTTGCCCAACTGCATAAATACGAAGATCCGGACTTTTTTGATGCGAACAGAGAAGTGCTGATCTATCTGCCGGACGAAGTACTGCATTATACCATTTTCGCAGCACATATCTACGATGACAGACACCTGTTGTACAGCTTTGATTTTACAGACCCGGAGGTCTATCAGAAATATCTGGATTCCATATTCAGCACCCGTGACATGAGTGCGAATATTGACAAGGATATCACAGTGACAACGGACGATCAGATCATTACATTAGTGACCTGTATCGGTAGCCAGCCGAACAACCGACTCCTGGTGCAGGCCGTGCTGACTGACAGAGAACCGGGTACGGAGACTGCCCGGACGGCAGCAACGACAGAATAGATCAACAGAGTATTTTATGCGTGGAGACAGACTATGAAGAAGGAAGAAAGCAGAGACAGCCTCATAGATATTCCGGCAGAAGATGACCGGGACGAATCCCAGCTGACCGGAAGAAAAGCTGCGGAGTACAATAAGCAGCACGTCATCCGGCACAGAAAACGTGTCCGCACGAAGATATTATGTGCGCTGGGAATATTGCTGGCACTGCTTGCAATCCTTGCGGTGATCGCAGTGATCCTCGTTAACGTGTGGCGGTCCACCGGCCGTGCAAACCTGCTTCATCATGCACAGGGCAACAGTACTAATGCCGCACAGAACATGCAGAGCGTTGCAAATGAAAAAAATGATAACGCTACTGATTCCGAAACGCAGGAAGCGGAAGAATCCTATGAACTGCAGGAGGGTCAGATCCGTTACAACGGCAAGACTTACCAATATAAAGATAATCTTATGAACATTCTCTGTCTGGGAATCGATAGCCGTGACGGCATTGCAAAGGAGAAAACACCCGGTAAGGCAGGTCAGGCGGACTGCGTGATCCTGGCGGTACTGGATGACGAGGCGAAGACCATTCAACTCATCAATATCTCCAGAGATTCCATGGTGCCGGTACATGTATATGCTACTGACGGAAGCTTCGTGGAGGACCGGACGGAACAGCTGGCTCTGCAATATGCCTATGGCAACGGCAGAGACTGGAGCTGCCAGCTCATGGAAGAGACAGTGTCGGAACTGCTCTATGGATTGCCAATCCATGGCTATTGTGCACTGTCCATGAACAGTATTGCCAGCCTAAACGATGCGGTAGGCGGCGTGACCGTGACCGTGCCGGAGGAGCTGGCGGAATTGAAGCCGAAGCTGTTCACGGCAGGAGAGACGATTACCCTGAAGGGAAACAGGGCAAATGAATTTGTACGTGCAAGAGCCGTGAATTCTCCGGATGTCGCTTCCAATAATAAGCGCATTGCCAGACAAAAGGCCTATGCAGTTGCTTTCGTCAACCAATTAAAGCAGGGCATGAAAGAAGACATGACCCTTCCCGTGAAGCTGTACCAGACCGCAGAAAAGCAGATGGTGACCAGCCTCAGCCTGGATCAGGCAGTATATCTGTGTACTGAATATATGAACTGCTCCTTTGATACAGATAATATCTATACCATTGACGGTGCAGTTACCATGGGGGAAAAGTATGCGGAGTTCAACGTAGATGATGATGCACTGTATCAGCTAATCCTCGATGTCTTCTACGAGGAAGTGAATTAGGTATAACCGGCCGGAGACGACCGTTTATATATAGAGACCATTCTATACTCTACGAAAGGAGATAAATGTCCAATGAAAAAAGTATATGCTTTGTTATTAGTTGCAGTTATGACCGTAGCTATGGCAGTTCCTACCTTTGCAGCAAACAGCCCTGAGGCTGATCCTGTTGTAAAGACCGCTGCCGGCGTTGATGTCGTAGCAGCAGCAAAGGAAGTTAAGACTTCCGTAGCAGCAGCTTCTGTAGCAGTTCCCAATGAAGGACTGGCTAAACAGGTAGTATCTGTTACTTCCACAGAGTCTGTTCTGAAAGACTTAAACGTTCCTACCAGCGCTAAACTGGTAGCAGCAGTTGATGTATCCTACAGCGGAGAGATCCCTGCAGGCGGCGTACAGGTTCCTTTCAAGGTTCCCGGCGCTAAGAAGGGTGATATGGTATATGTCCTTCACAGACAGCCCAACGCACCTTACACCTGGGAAGTAGTTGGTTCCGGCGTTCTCGGTGATGACCTCACCGTAACCGGTACTTTCACCAGCTTCTCTCCGGTTGCATTCATGGTAGTTGATGCAGCTGATGTTGCAGCAACCGCAGTGAAGGCACCCAAGACCGGCGAGTTCTAAGATATTCTTACGAACTTGATTTCATAAGGCCTTATGAAGTATTGGTCATAAATGAAATAAGAATGAAATTGAAGTAAAAAGGTAGAGTGGTTTCTATGAGACCGGTGTGGCGCTCTGGCGCCATGCCGGGATCAAAAAAGGAGAACTATCGCATGGAATATATTGATATGCATTCCCACATACTGCCCGGTCTGGATGATGGATCCAAGAACATGGACATGACACTTGCCATGTTACGGGTAGCGGAAGAAGAAGGCATCCGTATCATTTATACTACCCCCCATTGTATGCCGGGGAAGGGACATCCAACGCTTGCAAAAGTAGAGGAGAAAATACGCTTGGTACAGGAGATGGCTGCAGCAGAAGGAATCCAGATCACTTTAAAAAAAGGCACCGAGTATTACTATATAGAAGAAATGTCGGAATGGATGGAAGAGGGAAAGATCATCACCCTGGGAGCTTCCAACTGTGTACTGGTGGAATTCGAGCCCTATGCAGAGGAAAAGTATATCCACAATGCAGTCAGAGAGATCCTGGGCTTCGGTTATCAGCCGGTGATCGCCCATGTGGAAAGGTACCGGAACCTGATGGAGCGGAAATTCGCTGCCATCCAGTGGATGAGGGAGATCGGGGCACTGATCCAGGTGAACTGCGCTTCTGTGACCGGAGATAACGGTTTTACTACAAAACAGAATGTGAAGAGCCTGCTGAAAAACGGTCTGGTGGATTTCGTATCCACAGATGCACACAGACCGGAGGGCAGGGCTCCTTATATAGAGAAATGTGCGGAGACCCTCCGCAAAAAATACGGAGATATCTATGCTGCGGAACTTACCGGAGGCAACGCCAGAAGGTTCCTGAAGTAACACTAATGAATTGACCAATGTACAATGAGAGGAAAAACAATATGCAGACTTCTAATCAGGAAGACGTAATTGAAATTGACTTACAGGATCTGTTCGGCCTGCTTCTGCACAAGGCATGGATCATTATTCTGGCAACACTGGCTACGGCGGCTATCGGATTCGCGGTTAGCTTTTTCCTGATCACACCCCAGTATGAATCAACGACCAGCATCTATATCTCTACCAGCAAAGGGAATGAGAACAGCATGACTTACAGTGATGCACAGCTGGCCAGCCAGCTGACCAAGGACTATGAAGAACTGATCCTTGGACGCACAGTGCTGGAAAAGGTGATCGCACAGTATCAGCTGAATGAAAGCTACGAGAGTCTGAAAAAGAGAGTGTCCGTAGAAAATACGACCAACACCCGCATCATCAGCATCACAGTAAAAGATCCAAATCCCGAAAATGCACAGATCATAGCCAATAGTATCCGTGATGTGGCAGCGGTACATATCAAGGATGTGACCGATGTGGAGGCAGTAAATGTGGCAGATGAAGCAAACCTGCCGGAAAAACCCTGTGAGCCTTCTATCCCGAAGTGGACATTGATCGCAGCAATGCTCGGTGTGATCCTGTCAGCCGGCATTATCGTGATGCGGTATCTGCTGGATGATACGATCAAATCTTCCGAGGATGTTGAAAAATATCTGGAACTATCCACCCTGGGACTGATCCCCAACTTTGATACCGTGGAGAAGAAAAAGAAATCCCGGAGATCAAAGGAGGAAGAAGAAATCCATGAGCCCCGGATGGAAGTGGACGAGACCATCGAAGTCGTAGATATAGAAAAGGAGCAGGAAGATGCAGAGCATTGAATTAAAAATGGAAAAACAGGATTTCCGTACCAAAGAAGCATTTAAAACGCTCCGTACGAACATCGAATTCTCCGGAGAAAATATTAGGGTCATCTGTGTGACCAGCTGTACGCCGAACGAAGGCAAGAGCAGCGTATCCTATGAACTGGCAAAATCCTTTGCACAGAATGGAAAGAAAACGATCCTCATTGACGCAGATCTGCGTAAGAGCGTCATGAGGGGCAGACATAAAAAAGGAAAAGTCCGCTTCGGACTGACCAATTACTTAGTAGGAAAGGTAGATCTCGACACGGCAATCTGCGAGACGGATATTCCGAACTTCCATCTCCTCTTCGCAGGACCGGTACCACCCAACCCCAGTGAACTGTTGGGAAATACACGTTTCCAGAAGATGATCGAAATATGTCGAATGAAGTATGACATGGTCATCGTCGATACACCGCCCCTGGGAAGCGTCATCGATACCGCAGTAGTCTCCAAATTCTGCGACGGCGCGGTGATCATCCTCGCCTGTGGTGAGATCAGCTACCGCTTCGCCAAGCGGGTCAAGGACCAGCTGGCAATGACCGGCTGCAAGATCCTCGGCTGTGTACTGAATAAGGTAGAGATGAGCGGCAAGGGATACTACGGGAAGTATTATGGGAAATATTACGGGAAGTACTATGGAAAGTATTATGGAAACTATGGGACGGAAGAGTAGTTAACCAAAAGTGTAAGGTGGAAGAGTAACAATGCAGACAAAAGATAATATTTATACAGATAAAATACGAAAGAGAGAATCTTTCAAACGTTTAATTAATCTATGTCTGTCAGAGGTATGTTTATTGTTGGAGATTGGACTGTTTGCATATATGTGGCAGTTTTATTTCCAGTTCGAGCTTGTAGATCCGCTACAGAAGATCTGGTACAGAGGATTCTTATTGGAAAATGGTATCTATAGCGTAATTCTACTGTTTTTTTCCATTACCTATGGCGGTATGCGTCTGGGGTATCTGAAAAACTCTGAAATTATTTTTTCGCAAATTTTTGCAACCCTGATGGCAGATGTCTTGATATATGCAGAGTTGTGCATGATGGCTAGAAGCATTTTCCCTACCGAAATGTTTTTATTTATGGTGCTGTTACAAATCCTTGCAGTAATCCTATATGTAAGTATAGCTAACCGAATCTATCGAAAAGCGTTTCCACCAAGAGAATTGCTGTTAATACATGGAGACCGTCCGATAGAGGATATTTGTAATAAATTTGAGAGTCGTAAGGATAAATACAAGATCAAGCTATATGAACATATCAGTGTCGGAGCTGACAAAATATGTAGCGATATATTGCAAAATTATCAAAATGGAACGATCACGGCGGTCGTAATCTGGGATATTGATGATAAGGATCGTAATGTCCTGCTCAAATTTTGTTATGCACATTCCATCAGAGTATATGTGATGCCGAAAATTTCTGATGTGATTCTGGTAGGAGCAGAGGAATTACATATTTTTGACACCCCTATTTTATTGAGCAGAGAATATTCACTCAGTATGGAACAGCGATTTATTAAAAGAACCATAGATATTATCGGAGCAGTTATTCTGTTGCTCATAACATTACCGCTGATGCTGCTGACTGCCTTGGCTGTTAAACTGTATGATCGCGGTCCCGTCCTCTATAAACAGATAAGATGCACAATTGATCAAAAACAGTTTTATATTATGAAATTCCGTAGTATGCGTATAGACGCGGAAAAAGATGGTGTAGCACGACTTGCACAGAAAAACGATAATCGCATTACACCTGTAGGAAGATTCATACGTAAATGTCGCCTGGACGAACTACCGCAATTGTTCAATATTTTAAAAGGTGATATGTCGTTCATCGGTCCCAGACCGGAGCGACCGGAGATTATTGCGCAGTATGTGGAAATAATACCGGAATTTGTTTTTCGTATGAAAGTAAAAGCCGGATTAGCCGGGTTTGCTCAGGTGTATGGAAAATACAATACTTCACCGTATGACAAACTGAAATTAGATCTGACATATATTGAAAACTATTCGGTATGGTTGGACTTAAAACTGATGTTTTTGACATTAAAAGTTCTGTTTATGCCTGATTCCACGGAAGGAATTTCCGAGAGCCAAATCACCGCAATAAACGGAAAAAATATCAGAAAATAATGAGTAACTAAGAAAACGAATGTTTAAGCGAAGGCAATAAAAGTGAATTAGGCTTGTTTAGATTATGGGTCTAGTCTGTTTTATTAGGAAAATATGAGGGAGAAGAACAGATGAGAAAGGTACTTTTGGTGACATTCTCAGACAATGCAGATCATCAGGACACATTGTTTGGAATGTATGAAGAGATGAGAAATAGGAATGACTGGGATGCCTACCTGCTCTGTATTAATACACCCAAGGTTAATCTTAAGCAGTCAGACCATACATGGCTGGTCGATTGCCCGAAACGTCCCGGGGTGACAAAGAAGACATTTAATTTCCCATTATTGCTTTCAATTATTTATCGTATTCGTAAGAAAAAATTTGATGCAATTTATTTTGAGAGTTTACATACCTGGAATCTCCCTATCATGATGATGTCAGGTAAAACCAGAACTTATCAGGTGATACATGAAGTTATTCCCCATGAGGGTGACAGTCAGGCTAAGATGGTCGATCTGATGAACAAAGTAGTAGTAAAGATAGCCAATACGATTGTTCTGCGTAATAAGACCTATATTCATGATTTGATCGAACGTTATGGCATCAGTGCCGGACGTGTAAAATATCTGGAACTATGGCGTAGATACCCGGAATATACTGCTCCTGTACATAATGGTCAAGTATTGTTTTTTGGAAGAATCAATCCCTATAAAGGGGCAGATAATCTGTTAGAGATAGTCCGACTGTGCCCTGATATTCAGTTTAATGTGATAGGCCGAGTTAATCCACAGATGCATGATATTGTTGAGAAGCTTGGTTCAGAGAAAAATGTAAAACTGAATAATGACTATGTCACAGATAAGGAAATGCGAGAAGCATTTATCAATTGTGACTGGGTAATCGTTCCATATAATTCAGCTTCACAGTCTGGAATTATTATTGATGCTTACAAGTATAGTCGCCCTGTTATTGCCTTTGCTGTTGGTGCAATTCATGAGCAGGTCGATGCAAACAAGAGTGGATTTCTTGTGAAGGCAGGGGATAATAAGACGTTTGCTGACAAGCTGAAGGAAGCCGTGAAAGTAAATACAGATGAGTACGATGCAATGTGCAGATATGCTTATCAGTATGGTAGTCAGAAGTACGCAGCAAGCGGTGCTGTAGATCGTTTTATTGAACTGTTGGAGGAAAAAAGCAAATGATTATAACGAAAACACCATTCAGAATGTCTTTTTTTGGTGGTGTTACAGACATGGAAAGTTTTTTTCGGGAAAATGGTGGCGCAGTATTATCCACAACTTTTGATAAGTATTGCTATGTGAATGTTCGTCATTTGCCGCGATTTTTTGACTATTCAACTGAATTATCCTATTCAAAAACAGAACGAGTGAAGAATATTGATGACATTCAGCATCCGGCTATCCGGAATGCAATGAAAATGTTAGATATGCATGAAATACGTCTTACCTATGAAGCTGATCTTCCTGCCCGTTCAGGACTTGGTACATCCAGTTCCTTTGCGGTGGGGATGCTGAATGCGTTCTATGCGCTAAAGGGTAAATATGCGGACAAAAAAAAGCTTGCAGATGAAGCAATTTATCTGGAACGTTATCTTTGTCAGGAAGTTGGCGGCTGGCAGGATCAGATAGCTGCTTCTTTTGGTGGATTTAACCGTATCAATTTTAACGCGGATGGTTATGAAGTACTTCCGGTAATCATTTCCCCGGAGCGCAAGAAGCAACTAAACAAAAATCTAATGATGTTCTTTACGGGTTTTACTCGTTTTTCTTCGGAGGTTCAAAAAGCGAATGCTATAGGAAAGCAGAGCAAGATAGATCAGTTAAAGGAGATGCTCACACTAGTAGATGATGCAGAACGTGTGTTGACAGATAAGCACGCAGATCTTGATGATTTCGGACGGATGCTCGACCATACGTGGAAACTTAAGCGTCAGACTGGTGCAGCAGTGTCTACGGACAGCATTGATGAGCTGTATGCAAAGGGAATTGCAGCAGGAGCTCTTGGGGGAAAGTTACTTGGTGCTGGTGGTGGAGGATTTCTTGTGTTTTATGTTCAGCCGGATCGTCAGGATGCTGTCCGCTGTGCAATGCGCGATCTGATGTATATTCCGTTTTTATTTGAAGAAGGCGGTACCAGAGTAATTCATTATACACCAGAGATGTATGAACCGAAGGATTGAGGAAATATGAATGAGATGTTTTAAAAGATATTGTATGTTATTACGAATTTTTACAATCGGTGTAGTGCATTAGGGTACGCACGAGCTGAATATTTGAAGAAAAAGCAGTACTTTAAATCGATCGGAGAACACTGCTATCTGCAGCTGTGGAACTTTGGAACAGAACCTGAGATGATCAGTTTTGGGGATAATGTCCATGTTGCAAGTGGCGTTACTTTTGTAAACCATGACATTATAGCATTGCTGTTTCGATATATGGATAAGAATCCAAACTATCAAGAACGTAAAGGAGCAATCTTGATTGGCAATAATGTTTTTGTGGGTGCGAACAGTACAATCTTATATGATGTAAATATTGGTAATAATGTGATTATCGGAGCGGGCAGTCTTGTAAATAAAGATATTCCAGATGGATCGGTGGCAGCTGGGGTTCCGCGCAAGGTGGTTGGCAGGTTTGAAGAATACAAAGGGCGAGTTTGCAAATAAAAAAGAGCTGTCTTAGGGAGAAAAGGGAGAATATGGTAGTTGACAGAAAATCATTTACATGTAATGCGTTCTTATTATGCATGAATTCTTCATTTGTAATAAGCATGAGCCAATTACATAATACGCTATTTGGAAATTGTGCTGAGTTACTTTTTTCTCTATGCGGGATGCTATTTTTCATTTTTCACTTTGTTTCATCGGCAAAATTCAAGTGGAAAACAATTTTAGAAATTGTCACGCTAATCTGTGTCGGTGTAGTTGCTATGGTGATTTCAGGTGGTGCTACATTGCTGAAGCTCGTACTCTTCTTTGCGATTACACAAGATGTAAAATTAAAAGATGTGCTGATTGGCTATAAGTGGTCGTTAGCGATACCTTCTGTCATCGTAGCATTACTATCACTAATTGGTGTGATAGATTTGCACTATAAAGGAGCAAAAATAGCGTTAGAATTTGGTATGCAAAATCCCAATACCGTTCCCGTAATTGTCTTTGCAATAATTGTTGCTTTTAATCTGCAAAAGGAAGAACAACTCAACGGAAAGGTATTATTGGTTGAGGCTGTTGCTTGTCTTGCTTTGTATTATTTTTGCAGAGCACGAACAGCGGGCATTATTTTGGGCATGTATATTATATTGCTTGTACTGTTTAGAAACGAAAAATGTTTAAGTAAGGTGGTAGCAGTTTCTCAATATTTGTTTCTAATTTTTGCGATTGCTTCGATAGCTATTGCGGTTCTATTTCATAGTAGAACAGCGATATGGTATCAAATTAACAATGTGTTGTCAGGAAGACCATGGGCGTGGGATTTGTATTTTACACGATATGGTATTCATTTTTGGGGTCAGAGGATTGATCTCACAATAGCAGCTTTGGACAATGCGTATTTAAGATTACTCATACAGTATGGCTTATTAACATTCATAGCTTATTTGTGCCTATTTGTTAAGACATCTCGCTACGCATATATAAATGGAAAAGTAGTTCTTTTCTTTAGCGTGATAGCATACGAGCTGTACTTTATGGCGGAGTTCGGACCTATTCTAATTAATTTTTGTCCGGTTTTGATGTATGAGGCTACTTTATTGATAAATCGAATGCAAAGCGGAGAGTAAAGTAATGATAATGTTGAGCATTTACATTGCTACATATAATAGAAAAGAAATCTTGAGAAGAAAAATAGATGAAATGCTGGCAATTAAATCAGATGATTTCGATGTGTGGGTATTGGATGACTGTTCGAATGATGGAACAGTTGAAATGCTCTCTGAATTCCCAGATACTAGGTTACATTACATTCAAAATAAGGAAAGAGTTGGCATAAATGAAGATGGTGCGATGCCAAATTGGTATAGGCTTTTGGAAGCCTGTGATGGTAGATTTGCATTGCACTTGAACGATAGGGACATTTTTTACACGGATAAGCTTCCGGATCTGATTAAGTTCCTAAAAAATCACATGGACTATTCAGGAGGAATCTGTGACAGCTTCTCTGGAATTAAATACTACGATTCTCCTGAAGAAGCATTATTGGAAATTCCGTATAAAGCATCGCATCCAACAGGTGTTGTTTTCAGAACAGATTTATATAAAGCTATTGCAGAAAGAAAAAAATATTTTGAAAAGGAAACGTCATATATTCATCCTCACGACTTGGTTCTTGGGAAACTAAGCGAAGGCGGAAAAATGTTTCGTTATAATAAAATATTTGAACTTGCAGATACAGAATCTTTTGCAAAGAATAAGTCGTTCTACTATAACAAAGGAACTGAAAAAACATCATGGTTTGCGCCTGCGGAACGATTGAAGGAATTTCAAATGTTTATAAAACATATGGAGAATTTATCCTTTACGTGGCAAATCAAAGAGAAAAAAGCAATTGAAATAGCGAAATCATATTTGTATTTTTGTACATTCAATTATAAATATTATATAACAAACCCGGGACAGACACAGCATTATGGAATAGAAGTGCAACCATTTGGAAGAAAGAGAATGATTTGCTGCGCAGAAGAGTTTATTGAAAAGAGCTCTGTTATTTTGAATGAACAGCATTTACTGCAAAATATTAGTTTGTACAAAATAAAAATGAAAACATACTTTTATGCCATATATATATTGAAGCCATTGTGGGATATCTACAAGAAAGGAGCAAATAGAAAATGGTAAAGATTGCAATTGCGCTCCCAGTTCCAAATCAAAAAATTATTGGTGGATATAAAGTGGCATATGAATATGCAAACTACTTAGCAGAGAATAAACTGGACGTATCAATTATTTATAATGCTCACAATGGCGAAAACTCAAAGGGGTTACCCAAGGTGGTTGTAAGATTATTAAGATGGATAACCGGAACATTTGGCCCTAATTGGATCAAATTGTCGCCAAATATCCATAGAATTGTAGTTTCCAGTTTTACGAATGAAACGTTCTCAGGATATGATCTCGTGATTGCCACTGCCACAGAAACGGCTGCATATGTAAATAAGGCAAACGGGGAAAAAGTATATTTCGTACAAGATTTTGAGGATTGGGGAAGAAGTAGAGAAGAAGTATTAGATACATATCGGATGGATATGAAGAAGATTACCATATCTAAGTGGCTAAAAGAGATAATTGACGATGTCTCACCGGCAGAAGCAGTGTATATTCCCAATGGAATTGACAATAAGGTGTTTTTGGAGACGATTCCTTATAAAAATCGAGGAAAGCATACACTCTGCACACTATTTCACTGGGATGAACGAAAAGGCTGCGATGTTGCTCTGAAAATTATTTATAAGTTAAAAGAGCATTATCCGGATTTTGAAGCGTTTCTGTTTGGCGCACCAAAGCGAGAAAGTGAATGGCCCGAATGGATTCACTACACAGAAAAGGCGAAACCAGAAGAAGTCGCTAATACAATGAATCATGCAAGGGTTTTTCTGTGTACTAGCCGTCAGGAGGGGTTTGGACTTACAGGGCTAGAAAGTATTTTCTGCGGATGCGTATTGGTTACAACTGATTGTCGAGGCATTCGTGAGTATGCATCTCAAAAGAATGCATATCTGTGTGGAGTGGATCATGAGCAGGAATTATTTGAGAGCATTTGCAGTGCTTTCGATAACGAAGAAGAAAGTAATTCAAAGAGAGAAAATTGTATTGAAACGAGAACACAGTTTGATGCGAATAATTCAAAAAAAAGATTCTACGAGGAAATAATCAGCAACCTTGACCATTGAATTAGAACTACTTGGTGGAGAAATATGAACTTAGGAAGAAATATCGGATTGGTTACATATTATAAGGAAAACTACGGCTCAATACTGCAATGCTTCGCAACCAAATCATTCCTTGAAAGTGTGGGGGTTAATTGTCATGTGCTGTATCAGAAATATGATTCAATGCAGTATTTTGCGTTGAGACTGAAGAATCTATTATACCACGCTTACAAATCGATGAGATATAATGGATATTTTACTATGTATATTTCGATGCGCAAATCGATGCGGAATGAGAAAGGTTTTTTGACCGCTGAAGCTTTAAAAAAACAAAACGGATTTGTGAGGGATGTCATTAAACCTGAGGGATTTACATGGAGAGAATTGCGTGAACTCGCAGAAAGTGAAAGCTATGTAGCTTTTATCGCGGGAAGCGATCAAATTTGGAATGCTAGCATCCATATAGATCCAATCTATTTTTTGAAATTTGCATCTAAAGAGAAGCGTATAGCATTGGCACCTAGTTTTGGAATTAGCGCAATTCCGGAGTATAACAAGAAGACTGTTCAAAATGGAGTAAAGGGATTTGAAAGAATTGCAGTGAGGGAAAAAACGGGAGAAAGCATAATTGCAAGTCTTTGCGATGTGCCTACAATTCAAGTGACTGATCCTGTATTTTTGCTTAACAGAAAGCAATGGGAACAGTTTGGAATGAATGAAAAAGTTCCGATGGAGGCATACATCTTTGTGCATTTTCTAAATCCACCCAAGGAGCAGACAATTTATGAAATTGAAAAGTTGTCAAAACGCTTGGACGCTAAGATTTTGTGCTTTTCTTATGACTATCATGAATACGATTTGTTTGAAAATGCAATCTATATCAATGGGAACCCGCGAGAGTATGTGGCTTTAATACAAAATGCAAAGTGTGTATGTACTGACTCTTTTCATTCAACAGTATTTTCTATTTTACTGCACACAGAGTTTTATACGTTTCCACGGCAACATTTACATACGGCATCACAGTCAAGTAGGATTACAGATTTGTTGGAACGATATGGCTTGCAAGAAAAATACTGTGAAGGGAAAATTCTTAGCAATGAGTTACCGACTGATTGGGACGGCATTGACAAAATATCGGTGTCAAATAAATATATTCTTGAACAATATTTAAAAGATGAACTTGAGAAGAGGTTCTAAATGGATATATATGCATATAAAAATACACCTGAAGTTATTGAAAAATCATCCTCTGGAGGAGCTTTTTCAAAAATCGCAAATATATTTTCAGGTCAATATAAGGATAATTATTCTATATATGGTGCGGCCTGGACGGAAAATAATGAAATCAAGCATATAAGAATTACTCAACTTGCTGATCTTAAGCAATTTAATGGATCCAAATATGCAAGAAGTAATATTGCAAATATATTTATTCAAGTAGAAAACGATTTGCAAAATGGAATGGCTGTACTTTTTTCAGGAACACCTTGTCAAATATCAGGACTTATACATTATCTGGCTAAAAAAAATGTATCTACTCGAAAACTACTGACAATCGACATTATTTGTCATGGAACACCAAACCCGATTGTTTTGAAGGATTTTATTAGTTGGATTGAGAAAAAATATAAGAGTCGAGTAACTAATATTACATTTCGTGATAAAAGCGTTGGCTGGAAAAGATACCCCACCAAAATTGTATTTTCCAATGGAAAAATACTTCGACGTTCTTACACGGCCCAACTATATATTAGGATGTATTTCTCGCTACTCCCATTAGATAATAGGTGCTATTCGTGTGAGTTCTCAAATATGGAACGAGCATCAGATTTAACATTGGGAGATTTTTGGGGAATTGACAAAATTATGCCGGAGGTATCAGCAGAAAAAGGTGTCTCCTTAGTTCTTGTTAATACGATAAAGGGCCAGGGTATTATCGAGGAAATAATGAATACACTATCTTCTAGCGAAGAACTCAAAAATTATCAAGGTCGTGAGTTTTTGAATTACCAGCACAATTTGAATGCTCCAACTGAAAGACCATCTAACTATGAGGATTTTTGGAAATTATATAAGAAATATGGATTTGATTACATTGTGAGAAAATATGGTTTCTACACGAAAAAAGGGAAAATGAAATTTATGATAAAATCTGCGTTGATTCGATTTGAGTTTTTTGATACAAGGTTGTCGTAAGCGATGGAAAAAAATAATAAAATTAAAAATTTGTCACAGAATGCAATATTATTTACAATTAGCGGTTTCGGAACCAGAATTGTATCGTTTTTTTTGATCCCTTTTTACACCTATGTTCTATCGACCGGTGAGTATGGGAAAGTAGATCTTGTTACTACAACGGTTCAGCTCTTGATTCCGATTTTAACGATTAATATACAAGATGCTGTTTTACGCTTTTCACTTGATGAACAGTATCAAACGGAAGATGTGATCAGCGCTGGACTTCAAACTGTATGTTTAAGCACAATTCTTCTCTCGGTTGGATTATTCGTTTTAAAATTTTTTGGCATTATTACTCTCGAAGTAAACTATATACTTTTTCTATATGTCTCTTTTATTGTTGGCGCAATTAACAATAATTTGTCAATGTATATAAAGGCAAAAAACCAAGTTCGCGTGTTAGCAGTTTGGGGAATCGTAAATACTATTATTACATGTATTTGTAATCTGTTTCTACTTCTTGTGCTAAAAATGGGTGTCAATGGGTATATGATTGCCTATGTATCCGGAACAATCGTGGCAGATATTGGAATGTTCTTATCTGGAGATGTACTGCGCGATTTGAAAAAAAGTCGAAATACATCACCAATTATATATACTATGCTGCTTTATGGTGCTCCATTGATTGCTAATTCATTAGGATGGTGGATTAATAATGCGAGTGATCGCTACATATTGACGTATTTTTGTGGGGCGGCAGTCAACGGCGTTTATGCAGTGTCATATAAAATTCCTTCTATTCTATCTGCACTACAATCAGTGTTTTACAATGCGTGGTCGATTTCGTCAATAACGGAGTTTGATGCGGAGGATACAGATGGTTTTATCGGCGACACATACACCGTGTATAGTTCGTTATCATTTTTAGCTTGTTCATTAATTATGTTGTTGAACATTTACATTGCTAGATTACTATATTCAAAAGATTTTTTTGTGGCCTGGAGATATGTCCCTTTGTTGCTTATCGGTACGGTTTTTAATGGACTTGGCTTGTTTGATGGTTGCATTTATACTGCCGTAAAAAGGACCAAAGACATTTCTATTACAACGATAATTAGTGCATTAATCAATACCCTTTTGAATTTTTTGCTTATTCCAATTGTTGGAGCATATGGCGCAGCTTTTGCTACAATGGTTGGATATTTTGCAATTTGGCTCACAAGGACAGTTGGACTAAAGAAAATCATTCGGATGAAGGTAGATTGGAAATGTCAAATTGGAATGATTGCAACCATCCTTATCCAATGTGTTGTGGCATCGAGCAGTGGCAACGTTTTATATCAAATTCCATTCGTGTTGACGCTTTGCATATTTCAACGCAAGATCTTATTCAAGTTGCTCGATAAGTTTGTCTCTTTATCAGGGTTGAAAAGATAGATGAAATGAGGATAGTCTGAAATGAAAACAGTAATAATGGCAGGCGGCAGAGGTACCCGGATTTCCTCTGTGGTTAGTGATATTCCAAAGCCGATGATAAAAATTGAAGGAAAGCCTGTTCTGGAACATGAGCTGGAGTGCCTGCGTGACCAGGGATTTACAGACATTATTCTGACGGTGTCTCATCTGGGAAACATCATCATGGACTATTTTGGAGATGGTTCGGGCATCTCTCCGGTAACGGGAAAGCCCTTCGGTGTTCATATTGAATATTATTTTGAGAAGGTGCCACTGGGGAATGCCGGAGCACTTTTCAAGATCAAGGATAAGTTGGATTCAGATTTCCTACTACTGAATGCTGATGCAGTGTTCGATGTGGATTTCAATCGATTCGTAGCGTTTCATAAGCAGCATGGCGGCTTGGTTACTCTTTTTACGCATCCGAATAGTCATCCCTACGACAGCGGACTTATTATTGCCGATAAAAATGGTGCTGTCGAGCAATGGCTGGCTAAGGAAGATGAATGTCCAAAATATTATCGCAACCGTGTCAATGCCGGACTTCATGTTATCAATCCGAGAGTTCTGAAGTATTCTGGGATTAATGCGGACAAGGTTGGCACTGTGGGAGAAAAGGGGAAATCCATTAAGGTGGACTTGGACCGGCAGCTTCTGAAGCCGTTGGCGGGAACAGAAAAAATGTTCTGTTACGACAGCCCGGAATATGTGAAAGACATGGGGACGCCTGAACGCTATTATTCTGTATGTGAGGATTATAAGACGGGTCGGGTTTTAGGAAAGAATCTGAAGAACAAGCAGAAAGCGGTGTTCCTTGATCGGGACGGCACCATCAATAAATATGTGGGCTTCCTACGGAACATAGACGAGTTTGAACTGATAGATGGCGTAACGGATGCAATCAAAAAAATCAACAGTTCCGGTTATCTTGCAATTGTTGTTACAAATCAACCTGTGATTGCCCGTGGAGAAGTGTCTTTCGAAGAACTCGAAATGATTCACAATAAGATGGAGACATTATTGGGAAATGAAGGAGCTTATTTGGATGCCATCTACTTTTGCCCGCATCATCCACATAAAGGATATGAGGGAGAACGCCGGGAATTGAAAATTGAATGTGACTGCAGAAAACCTAACCCCGGAATGTTGTTGAAAGCAGCACAAAATTTCAACATTGACCTGTCGCAGTCATGGATGATTGGTGATGGAGAAAATGATATCAAGGCAGGGCAGCGTGCAGGGTGTCGGACGGCTTTGATTGGAACTGAGTCTTTTGGACAGATGGTGACGGTATCGTCTTTAAGAGAATTTGTAGAACGGTATCTGAAGTAAGAGGAGGATTGTTGCAATGCGTAAATTGGATAACCGCCTGATGAAATATATCAATCTTTTAGTAGAGCGGTACCCTTCTTTGGATTTTGTCAAAGATGATATTGTTGCCGCGTATCTTTTGATGGAAGAGACCTATGAAAATGGCGGCAAGCTGCTTGTGGCTGGAAACGGAGGTTCAGCAGCAGATGCGGAGCATATCGTTGGAGAACTGATGAAGGGGTTTAAGCTGTCCCGTAAACTTGAAGCTGATTTTGCAGAACAGTTGGTTGCTGAAAATGTGGAACTCGGGGGCGTTTTGGCTGAAAACCTGCAGGGGGCGCTTCCGGCTATCGCACTGGATGGTCATCCGGCTCTATCTACAGCTTATATGAATGACTGTGAGCCGTTGCTCTGCTTTGCACAGCAGATTAATGGCTACGGAAAGCCAGGGGATGTATTTCTGGGCATTTCCACTAGTGGCAATAGCAAAAATATGTTGTTTGCAGCAACAACTGCGCACGCTAAGGGAATGAAAGTCATTGGATTGACTGGAGCAAAAGATAGCAGGTTAATGGATATGAGCGATGTATGTATCAAAGCTCCTCAGACGGAGACTTATATGATTCAGGAACTGCACCTACCTATTTATCATTGTCTCTGTTTGATGCTGGAAGATAAATTTTTTGCATAGTTTTTAAACAGGTATCGGCTATACACAAAGCATGACTATGTCATTTGACATGCTTTACCTACGCAAAATAAACGTCAACTTCCGGGGAAAATTCTTATACCTATAATAGCTGCCATATTGTCTAAATTTAACAAAGTGCAGATTTGGCTATTTTGCTACATTGACAATTATAAAGGTGTCTGCTATTCTCTGCTTGTAAGCAGTTTTTTTCTATTTCAAATTTCTAAATCAGCGTAAGTTGATATCTGTGACTTCAGAGGAATTCCTGCTTATTTACCCCATTTAATACAATAGAGCAGGAGATGATGAAGGACAGAGCGTTTGTTCTGTGTATTGCCGTTGTTTATTCTCCTGCATACGTGTGAGAGGAGAATACGAATGGCAAAACGATATGAGGAACTGACGATTTCAGATGATTTTATGTTTGGTAAGGCGATGGGGGATAAGGTGCTTTGCCAGGATGTACTGGAACAGCTGCTGGAGGAAAAGGTAGGGGAACTGGAGGATGTCCAGCCACAGCGGGAGTTCCGGTATACTTCGGGTGGTAAGCCGATCCGTCTGGATATATATACGCGGGATAAAAAGCGCATGTACGATGCGGAGATGCAGAATCAGAACCATCAGCCGGTGGAGAAGCTGGAACTGCCGAAACGGAGCAGATTTTACCAGTCTACGATGGATACGGATCATCTGAGTAAGGGAAAATCCTATCGGGAATTACCGGAGGGAAGAGTGCTGTTCATATGCACCTTTGATCCGTTTGGCAGGGGATACGCAAAGTATTCGTTTCAGAATCTGTGCAAGGAAGACAGGGAGCTGTACCTGAAGGATGGAACGGAGAAAATTTTTTATAACTGTGCTGCGGATCCCGAGAAAGTGCCGGAGAATCTGAGGGAGTTATATGATTATATCAGAAGCGGGAAGGTCGGAGGAGACCTGAGCCAAAGGATTGATGAAGCAGTGCGTATGGCACGTAAGAATGAGGAATGGAGGTCGGAGTACATGAAAGAGTTGCTACATGATGACGACGTCAGAGAAGAAGGCAGAGCAGAAGGAAGAGCAGAAGGCAGGGAAGAGGGTGAAGGCCAGCTGGTAAAGCTGATAAATAGTATGATTGCTGGCGGTGATGGAGATAAGATTGCTTTGTTTGGAGAACCCGAAATCTTAAAGACAATGAAAAAGAAGTATGGGATAAATTAACTCTGATCCATTTGGCAGGGGATATGTGAAGTATTCGTTCCAGAATCTGTGTAAGGAAGACAGAGAACTGTACCTGAAGAATGAGCCGAAAGTGTTGCTGGCAATGCGGAAGAAGTATGGTCTAGAGTAGTAATCAAATTTGATTTCTAATTCTTTTGTACAGTTGAACAATAAAAGGAGATGTGCTACTATTGGTTATATAGATGCAGATCACGGCAGCTTATTTAACTGATAAGACTAGGGGGGAGCTTTATATGGCAACACAAAAGCAACAAGGTATTAAAAAGCGACTGACGAAAGGATTTGTGAAAGTAGCAATAATCGGTGCGATTGCGGCAGTTATTGGAATCGTAGCACTACTGATCGCAGCGATGCAGTATGAAAAGGCATTGAGCCGATACGGATTTACACAGGGAGATATCGGTAAAGCGGTCGCGGCATTTTCGGAGAGCCGGAGCGCATTACGTGCAGTAGTAGGCTATGATGACAAAGCAGTAATAGAAAAGCAGATCGAATTGCATGACCAGAAAAAGGCAGCGTTTGAGACTTACATGGATGAATTGAACCGCTCACTCAAATTCACCGAAGGCAGGGATGCCTATAATAAAGTATTGCAGGAACTGGACGGGTACTGGGATCTGGATGCACAGGTGCTGGAACTGGCTACCTCCGATGACGAGGACGGATATCTGCAGGCGCAGGATCTGGATACCGGAGATCTGACCGCACAGTACGAACGGATATACGCGGAATTTGTAGACTTGATGAACCTGTGCGTCGAAAAAGGAGATCAGGCGGAGGCAAATCTGCGTCATATGGAGTTTATTATGCTGATCGCGATTCTGACTATCGTAGTGACTTCTTTCTGGAGTTCTGTGATATTAGGCAAGAAAATGGCGGGAGATATCGAAGAACCGATGATAGCGCTTGCGGATCGACTTCAGACTTTTGCACAGGGGGATTTGGAGAGTGCATTCCCGGACAGCAACACGAAAGATGAGATATCCTATATGATACAGGTCGCAAAAGGCATGGCTGCCGACCTGAATCTGATCATTACGGACGCAGGAGAATTGTTGGGACAGATGGCGGAGGGTAATTATGCCATCGGTACTAAGATCGAAGAGAAATATGTAGGACAGTTTGTGGCACTGAAAGATGCCATGCGTAAGATGAACCGACAGATGAACAGTACCTTACAGCAGGTCGAAGAGGCTGCAAAGCAGGTATCAGCAGGATCGGAGAATCTTGCACAATCTGCCCAGGCGTTGGCAGAAGGAGCAACAGATCAGGCAGGATCTGTGGAAGAACTGACGGCAACCATTACGAATATCACAGACGCCGTGTCCCGTACAGCCGGTGAACTGCAGAAGACGACGGAAAAGGCTGAGAATTATGCACAGCAGGCGGATGCAGGGCATATGCAGATGAGGTCATTGATGGAGGAAATGGACCGAATCAATGAAACATCTAAAAAGATACAGAATATTATTGCTGACATTGAAGATATTGCGAGTCAGACGAACCTGTTGTCTCTGAATGCGGCAATTGAGGCGGCCAGAGCAGGAGAAGCCGGACGGGGATTTGCAGTGGTGGCAGAACAGATCCGTAAACTGGCCGAACAGAGTGCACAGTCGGCAGTAGATACCAGAAGCCTGATCGAGGGATCGCTGCAGGAGATCAAGAATGGCAACCAGGCAGCGGAGGCAGCAGCGGAATCTCTGGAGCAGATCGTTACGGGAGTCAAGGAGATTGCGACAGATGCAAAACGATTGAGTGAAGAGTCTGCTACGCAGGCACAGGCGATGCAACAGGCAGAACTTGGTGTGAATCAGATATCGGAAGTAGTGCAGTCGAACTCTGCGTCAGCAGAGGAATCGTCTGCTACCAGTGAGGAATTATCCGCACAGGCATATGCATTAAACGATCTGGTAGGAAAGTTTACACTACGTCGGGATTAATTGCTAATGAAAGAATGATACAAATACCGGTCTTAATAATCCGTAAATAGCGGAGAAATAAGACCGGTATTTTTTATTATGCAAAACTTTCACTATAACTGAAATTTTCCTTTCCGCATTATCTATTAGAATTGTAATGGTAGATATAGGAGATGGAAAAATGAGTCAAAAGCATTCGCAGGAGTATAAGAACATAGGTCAGACAATCTGCAAATACCGAAAACTCAGAGGTCTTACGCAGGAACAACTGGCAGATAGAGCATGCATCAGTATCAGTTACCTTACCAAAATAGAGGCTCCCAATTGTGACCAGCCGTTTTCTCTGGAGGTAATATTGGATATAGCGGAAGTATTGGAAGTATCCGTACATCAGTTGTTGGAAGCTATCAAATAGAGAAATAAAAAATGATCTTAAAAGTTTAACACTTTTAAGATCATACTTTTTAAAGAAGAGCTGCTGACGGGAATCGGACCCGTGACCTCCGCACTACCAATGCGACGCTCTACCGACTGAGCCACAGCAGCATCACGTGACTGCTAACGCAATCACCGTGATTCATTCTAACAAAAGAGATACCGTTTGTCAACAATAAAAAAAGCAAAATTTTTCGATATTTGTCGATGGGAAGAAATTGACAGAAAATCTACGGAAAGTAAAATATAAAGATATGAAAAACAAATTTTTCTCACATTGTAAAACCATCTATATTTAATATAGGGATAAATGTTAAATTATAAAGTAAATATTTTTAAGAAGGATGAAACCATTTATATGGGGGAATGACAGATGCATAAAAACAAGACAGAAGAGACAGCAGCAGACCATCTAGAATTCAATGAAATGTTTCGCAGAAATGAAGCCATAGTGTATAATTTTATCAGATATCGGATACTTGATAAGTCGTTGGCACAGGATGTCATGCAGGAAACATTCTACCTGGCGTACAAAAAGTGGGATATTCTGAAAGATCATCCGAATCAGACGGGATGGCTATTGGAGACCGCGAGGCATAAGATACAGGAGTTCAACAGGAAAATAAAGAAGCTGGAATGTGAAACCTCGTTGGATGATCACGATGACCATGAACATGTTGTTGCGAAAGACGAATACGGAAAAGCAGAATTAGACATGGTCCTGGAAGCGGAACTGGACGAAGAAGAGAAGACGCGTTTCTCGAGATATTTTGTGGCAGGATATAAAATATCGGAAATGGCGAAATTGGAGAATATTTCTGAGAACAATATGAGTGTACGACTCAGCAGATTGCGTGGCAAAATAGCCCAATGCCTATACGATGGAAAAATATTCGACAAAAAGCAAAAAAAGTCTGTAAGAAATGACAAAAAAGAGACAATGATATATAGAGAGGGACAGTCATTCGGCAGCAACGCCGGATGATGAGATATAGAAGGGAACGGAACAGTAATGAAGAAACAGGATAAAGAAAGTCTGATCAGGGAAGTTACGAAGCGGTTAGACTGGTATACAATGGAGGCTTCCGACGAGGAATTTGATGCGGATGAAGTTCAGACGTTATTGAAGCTGTTGGATAGCCTGAAAGGTGAAGAGAAAGAGGAAGAATTGCCGGTGGAGGAAGCACTGGACAGCTTCTGGAAGTATTGTGAGAAACGTCAGGAAGAGGAAAGGATTCTGGCGGCAGATGGAAAGAAAAGTGAGGAGAACCGCAAAACGAAGCCTGAGAAAAAGGAAGGGCGGATGCACCAATTCCTTTGGTATTTTCACAAACACAGAATTGCTGTGGTGACAGCAGTGGCACTGATTGTTATAATGCTGGGTGGTTCCTGGCAGATGGCAGTAAATGCAGAGAAACACGGTGGCTTCTTCTGGTGGATGGATAAGAATGAGGAAGGGACGACATTGATAACGGCGCCGGAGGGATCAGATATTAGTAACCCACAATATTATGATAAGATAGAGGATGTACCAAATGAATATAAACAATATGCGTTGATACCACTTGAACTTAGCTGTTTGACAGGAGACGATTACAAGTTGAGTCGTATTGAAGTAATAAAAACAAATAAAGCAGATACAATAAACGATTATTTTGAAAAAGAAAAAGAGGAAATATTGTATTTTGAAGTGACAGTATACCAACAAGAGATTTTGCGAGTAAGAGAAACTTATCCGGGATACATTTTTTGCGAGGAACTTGAAAATGATGGTATAAATTTAGAGGTTTTTGAAAAAGAGGAAGAGAGCGGAAAACAAAGATATGTGATATATTTCTATTATGGGAATAAAAAATATGCTGTTTTCGGTGTAGACAACAAAGAAAAATTAAAGGAAATAGCTGTGGAATATCTGCAAGCGGTAATTAGTAATTAATCAAAATAATAGGTATAAAAGGGAAGCTGAGTCTACTGATTCAGCTTCTTTTTTACACGCTAAAACATTTTTAAATTCTTAAAAAATATTTTCAAACAGAGAGAGAACTGAGAGTATGGTAAATCACATCAATAATACAACAAGGCCTAAACTTCATGGTTCGACACCCATGAAGAAGGCCCTGAAGTCATTTGACAAAAATGCAATGGAAAAGCTTGGACTGGAGATCATCCCACCCGATGAAATCTGTCTGAAGCCTGAACTATTGAAATAAATAAAACAGGCAGGAGGATACAGAAAAGAATAAACAGTTGCTGGCAACCAGAAGTTACTCGTGCAAAAGACTTTTGGAGGCTTCCTTTAGTGTACCCTAAAATCCATTCATTTTTAATTATTATAGGTCAGAAAGGGATGAAAAACAACCTGAAAATGGAGAGAAACAGGGCAAAGCAGAAGTTAGTCGTGCAATTCTTTTTCTGAAGCGTGGCAGTAGAAGTTACTAATGCAATCAACTTTCCTAAAAGAAACGTTGAATGAATTTTAAAAATCTGATTTGGGTATAGAAACCATAAGTTAGTCATGCAATGGTATACTGAATAGGTATCCTCCTGCAGAAGGAGGTCCTATGCCGAAAGAAGAAAGGAAAAAGGGGACACATTTAACTTGGGATGACAGGCATGAAATTCAGAAGGGACTGAAAGAACATCGTACCTTTAAAGAGATTGCATACATTATAGGCTGTTCACCTGATACGGTTTCCAAGGAAATACGCAGGCATCGTTATCATAAGTTGCGAAGCAGGGATGGCATACTTCATGCAAGTCCAAACCGGTGTAAATACCGAAATAGCTGCAGGCGTTGGGATGTGTGTAAAAAGAAGAAGGGACATAAGTGCAGAATTCCATGCCGGGAGTGTATCAGCTGCAATAAGCTGTGTCCTGACTTTGTGGATGCACCATGCCCAATAGAACACAAGGCGCCTTATGTGTGCAATAACTGCCCCAAGTCCATCCGCTGTCTGTTTGATAAGTACCTGTATAACGCTGATTATGCCCATAAGGAGTACTGTGAAACGCTTAGGAAATCCAGACAGGGAATAGACATGACCAGAGATGAACTGGCAGCATTGGACAGTCTTGTGAGCCCGCTGATCAGGAAAGGACAGCCCCTGGCACATATCCTGGCGCATCATGCAGAAGAGATTCCCTGTGGGGAACGAACGCTTTATAAGTATATCAGTGCCGGCTATCTGACCGCAAGAAATCTGGATATGCGGAGAACGGTAAGATATCGAAAAAGAGTGAGAAGCGTTCCAACTCCAAAAATCAGCTATCGTAAAAAAGAAGGACATCATTATTCAGACTATCTTGATTTTATTGCGAAAAACGAAGGCATACGAGTGGTACAGATGGACACAGTGGAAGGAAATAAAGGCGGGAAATTACTTCATACGCTGTTATGGCCGGAAAACAATCTGATGCTGGCATTTCTGATTGAAACCAAAGAAATGAAGAATACCGTAGCTACTTTTGACTGGTTGGAAGAGACGTTGGGAAGTGAAATGTTTCGGGAACTGTTTCCTGTAATACTGACAGATAATGGATGTGAGTTTGCAGATCCGGAGTTGTTTGAAAAAGGACATGACGGAAAGAAGCGTACCAGACTGTTTTATTGTGAATCGAGACATTCTGAGCAAAAGGGAGAACTGGAAAAGAATCATGAGTACATAAGATATGTACTGCCAAAGGGAAGTTCGTTTGATGGATTGAACCAGGAGCAGGTGTTACGTATGGTAAATCACATCAATAATACAACAAGGCCTAAACTTCATGGTTCGACACC